>Ga0302238_1001539_pt1 | contig 18436 bp, 20 predicted proteins | sample AAG_UR_Asn_MG_FD_193527 | JGI IMG/M metagenome (GOLD analysis project Ga0302238, IMG submission 193527) | Enriched activated sludge microbial communities from anaerobic digester in WTTP, New Holstein, Wisconsin, United States - AAG_UR_Asn | ecosystem: Engineered > Bioreactor > Anaerobic >...
TCAAGAACCTGCCCCAGCTTGAGCCGATCGAAACCGAGATAGCAAAACCGCCAGTTCAACCCGAACCTGAACTAATCGATAACGCTGTCAACAGCGACATCAAACCCAAGCCCAAGAGCTTTGAAGAGATGCTCAAGCGGGCCGGGATCAAATAAAGGAGGAGAATGATGAAAGAGAACAAACTTGTCCAGATCAATAACGTGTTGGAAGCGGATGAATGCATCCGCTTCCTGATTAACCGACCCAAGCGGGAGATGGTGGGACTAGGCATGCTCTATGGAGCACCCGGCCTCGGCAAGACCACCTATGCCCAAAGGATGGCCTTCCAGCGAGGTTACATCTACCTGCGGCTGGAGTCCACTACTACTCCCAAGGCCTTTATGGTAGCGCTCTTAAGCGCACTCTACCGCAAGTTCCGCTTAGGAGCCTTTATCCCCACCGGATCGGCAAACAACCTGCTGCAGCTGATCCTCCACATCCTGGAAGACCACAAGGATACGGTGATCGTGATCGATGAGATCGACTATGCCTTCTCCCATGAAAAGCTGCTCGGTGCGATCCGGGACATCGTGGACGTTACTCTAACGGTTGTGATCTTGGTGGGTATGCAGGGTGCCAGAGACCGCCTCTCTCAGATCAATGCCCACTACTTCGACCGCTGCAACTACTTCTATGAGTTCCAGTTCCTCAGCAAGCAGGATATCGCCCTGGTCGCCCGGGAGGTCATGGATATCGAGGTCACTGATGAGGTGGTGGAGAAGATCGACTTCAACAGCGGCGGTAACCTGCGCAAGGCCATGAAGGTAATGTATATCATAGAATCGATCTGCCAGTCCTGCCCGGATGCCGATATCTCAGGCATGGACTTGGGAAGGGCATTATGAGAGAGATCATCGAGAACTTCATTTACCAGTATAATCGCCCCTTTACCATAGAAGTGGTGGCGGAGATGACAGCTCTGGAGATCGGCAAGGTAAAGCCCATCATCGGGAAGCTGATCAAAGATAAGACCCTCAAGTACATCGATGCCAGCGAGGGCATCATCGTGCGTAACAACCGCTTCAATCCGGTAGTCTGTTACCAGCAGAAGGGAAGCTGGCGCTTTGATCCTGCCGCAGCCTCGGCATTGTTAGATCTGATAGATCAGGGGAATTACACTTCGATCAGATCAGTTGCCATCGCTTGCGGACGCAGCAGGCAGTGGGCCTTCGTCTATATGGAAGCCCTGGCTTCGATGGGGCTACTGGGAATGCAAGACTACAAATACGTGGTTCTGAGCCGGGACAATATCTGCGAGATCGGCAAGGTGATCAAGCCTGGTATCCTGGGAGAGCTGCGGCCTCCACTCAGTCCGGAAGAGAAGGAAAGACGAGCCATCCAGACCCGGATCAGGCACATGAACAAGCAGCAGACCCACATGCAGGAGCTTGTCCGTAACTACGATACGATGTCCCGTAAAGGACGCAAGAAGGTCATCCAACTGATCAAGGAGCAGCATGAGTATGAGATCGCCGAAGCCCAGGCAAGATGGCAAGGTAACCAACTCAAGCGCAGCAAGAGAAAAGCCAAGCAAATCATCAACAACACCAATAACGACATCAGCTAAATAGGTAACAGGAGACATTCTATGACACAGGAACAGCGGGAACGGAAACTACGTCAACAAATCCACGGTCTCAGAGTCAAGAAGTTCCATTGGCCTGTAGAGGGCTTCAAGTTCATTATGAATGGTCTCGGCTTTGGTGAGTCGCTTACCGCTCTATCGGAAGACAGGCTCAAGGAGCTGAAATCAATCATGATCAACTACCGCAAGCATGGACGTCCCTACGAGTTCAGCTATGACAAGCAGGGTAAATACATGTTCTCGCTGATGAAACAGGCTAACTGGACGGACACCGACCTGAGAGCCTATCTGCTAAGCCATTACCGGAAAAGCCACTGGAATCTGCTCGATAAGAAGGAGCGCCGGGCGGTCATCGCCATGCTCCAGTACTATGTTAAGAAACAAACCACGAATAAGGAGAACCCCCATGGGAAAGAAAACCACTGACAAGCCACCCCTTGAACGCACGAAGATTGACTCCCAAGGCAGAGCCATCCCCGTCTCTGTCATCCGCCCCGAAATGCTGAAACAAGACTCTGTAGTAAACAGGACATTAGACCGGGTGATCCGCCTGCACAATCGCATCAAAGCCGATAAACTCAAGCTCTATGACGAGATACAGGACTATCTGGAATACATCGCCAAGCAGAGTGACCTTACCTGGAAGGGTAATGCCGGGTTCACCAGCTTTGACGGTAAGTACAAGATCGAGATCAGGTTCAAGGAACGCATCGAGTTCGGACTGGAACTCCAACTCGCCAAGCAGAAGATCGATGAGTGCCTGAAGGACTGGTCTGCTGACTCTAATGCCAATCTCCGGGCTATAATCAATGAAGCCTTCCAGGTAGACAAGAAGGGCGAGATTGCCAAGCATCGCATCCTCGCACTGAGGAAGTACAACATCAAAGACATCAAGTGGAAGGAAGCGATGGAGCTGATCGATAAAGCCATCAGGGTTGTCTCCACCAAGCAGTATGTCTCTTTCTATGAACGGGATGAGCAGGGCGAGTACAAGATGATAGTGCTCAACTTCACCGCCCTGTGAGCGAATGCTTGGTATCCTTATGCAAGCTTACTTGAAACAAAGCAAGGAGAATGAAAGATGGCACCTATGAATACCAATGTAGCAGAGGAGATAAAACCGATGAGCGTCTTCAATGATGAGCGCAACTACCGCACGGATGAGATAGCTGATATCCTCCGGGTTGACCGTTCCAGTGTTTACCGCTGGATACGGGACATAGAGAATCCTCTGCCTGCCTTCCGCACCAAAGAGAATGGTCAACTGCGCTGCAAGGGCAAAGACCTGAATGCTTACTTAGACAGACACAAGGTCCGACCTGAGTATGAGTAATGCACTCGAGTTCCGCATCAAGCGGGACAACTGCAAAGAAGCCTATCTGAACGGCAAGACAGACCCACTCGAGCTGGCGGTGATCTTCGGAGTTTCCGATATCACCGTCCGCAAGTGGATCAAGTCCGGTAAGTGGGATGAGTTGTTCAAGGAAGAGCGCAAGCTTGACCATGAGATCAGCTTAGCCCGCAAGAAGGCACTCATCCAGGCATTACGGGAATATGCCAAGAACCCTGCAGACACTGCCCTGCAGAGCCTTGTAAGCTTAATCAAGCAGAACCAGAAAGACTCTGAACCTGCCAAAGAACTGAACGACTACATCGTGCGCTTCCTGGATCAGGTAACCGACTTTATGATCGAGAAAGGACATGAGACTATGCTCAAACAGTTTCAGGGTATAGTTCTTGACCTTGCCGAGTACTTAAGAGTTAGAAATGGATAATATTACAGCCACGGACATGGTTTCCTCCAACCCAGACCTGCCTACCCTCCAACAAGCGGAGCCGTCGCCTCCGGCTCCGCACTTTCATGGTTACCCTCCGAAACCCCGGGGTCCCCGACTCCCGGCTTGCCGGGGGTTGGGGTGATTCCCGGTTATGTCTAAGAAGTTCATTCAGCGGCATAACAAGGCTCTGACGGAGATCGCATCCAAAACGATCTCCGTCTTGCCTTTTATAGACGATAGTCCTGAAGCTAAAACCGACAGGATCAAGAGAACCAACGGAGAGGGTTGGGATGCCTTCTCATTCTTTTGCCATACCTATTTCCCGCATATCTTCCCACTACCTTTTTGCTCAGCACATGAGACTATGTTCGATGAGACCGATAAGGGCTCAGGCATCATCGCCATTACCGGTTTTCGTGGGCTGGGCAAAACGGTACTCATGGGAGTGGTCTATCCGATCTGGAAGATCATCAAAGGTGAACGCTATGTGATCCATACTGCCGCAGACGTAGATCTGGCGCAGGAACGTACTGCTTTCACCTTACATGAACTTCAGAACAATAAACGTCTCACTATGGACTATCCGGAGCTACAGCCAGTGGATGCCTTCGATCTCGACTTCTATCTCAAGAACAAAGCCAGGATCAGAGCACGCTCGATCAAACAAAGTCATAGAGGAACTATCAATCCCAAGACTGCCAAGCGACCCGGACTGATCGTTTGTGATGATATCGATAAAGAAGAGAACATGGGTAATCAGTCAATCGGTAAACGAAGGATGGAGAAGATCACTCAAGAGCTTGCCGGAGCTCTCTCACCCGAGGGAAATGGCAAGATCGTCTGGCTCGGTAACCTGGTGCATCCCAACTATGCCATCTGCCAGTTTCAAGAGCTCATATTAAGCGAAATGCGGGCCGATAATCCTGATTTGGACTTGGGATACCAGTCGGTGCTGAAAACGCACCAGAAAGCGATTTTGCGCTTCTCTCTCGAAGATCAGCATGGCAAGTCTATCTGGGAGGAGCAGTACCCTACTGCCACTCTTCCCAACCTGCGAGCCAAGTTCGGACATACTGGTTATCAAAGGGAGATGCTCGGGCAGCCGGTAATCGAAGGGAACATCTTCAAGAACCACTGGTTCACCAAGTATAGATCTCTACCTGAGCCATCCCAGATGAAGCGGGTCTGGCTCTATGCCGATCCAGCCTGGGGAGAGAAAGGCTGCTACAAGGCTGTCATCTCTATTGGCTATGATGGTAACAGGTTCTACGTGATTCATGTCTGGATACGGCAGACAGAGAACACCAAGTTCTTCAGATACTACTATGATGCCTATCAGGAGTTGGATCGAATATATAGAGTGAAAGCCCGGGCTGCCTGTGAAACCACCTATGGTCAGGCACGTATCCTGGCTGACTTCGACAGGTGGGCTACTGACAATCATCTACTACCGATCAGCCACAGAATCAAGCGCATCGATAACAAGGATAACAAGAACCTGCGTATCGAGAGGACAGAGACCATCATCGAGGCAGCTAAGGTACTCTTTCCGGAGGGACAGGATACTCCCACCCTTATCAGTCAGTTCCTCACCTATCCTGATGGCTATATCGATGGCTGTGATGCTCTGGCAGGATGCTTGGAACGCTTCTCCGAATACGATATTGGAAGGAACAGAGTGAAAGTCCGGAGATTCTCCTTCTAATGAACTACTATGATAACCTCATGCTTGAGTACTACCGGGTCCTCAATAATGCCTGGAAGACAGAGATCAGAGATGCTACCCGACTTGCTATCCAGATGCTGAGTGACATGCCCAGATCTGAGAAACTCAATCAGGGCTCAATAGATAAGCTTATGGGCATCATCAATACCCAGTTGGGAGATGACTTCGCAGCACTGGTCAATGAGCCCACCAAAGCGATAATAGACCGCTGTGTGCGGCTCGGACTCAAGGATGTCCAAGTGCAAGCCCCCACCAAGACCAGCATCGGGCTCTGGGGTATTGAAGATCAGCATCTCTCTTCCACCATTCAGAAGCAGCAGTTGTTCTGGATCGGGAACCACTTTGAAGCCGATATCCGGCAGAACGTCGCAGACACCCTCTCCAAAGCCATTGAGCAAGGTTATACCAAAGAAATGTTGGCAGATACTCTCAAGGAGCAGTTCAATGACATTGCCAATCGATCATCCCATTACTGGCAGGGACTGGCTGAGCACACCGCCCTTAGAATACGTGAGTTCGGCAGGCTGCAAGGCTACAAAAAAGCCAAAGCCAGGTACTACAAGCTCGTGGTGATCCTGGATGACCGCACCAGTGACATCTGTCGGGCTCTGGCTGTCCAGGATAGGGTCTATCCCCTAAACGATGCCATCGAAGTGATGGATAATCTCATGGCTCTGGATACCAAGTCCAGCAGCCTGGATGATGCCAGAGACTACATCAAAGCACTTGCACCATGGGTCAAAGACGATCAGATCGAATACGACTCAGAGATGAACCCGGTAGGTGTCTCCGGAGCGCATACTCCGTTCCCTCCCTTTCATTGGAAATGTAGGACGACGACTAGCATCATTTAGTTATGGAGGATCTTGTTTTTATTAAGGTTAAGTCCATTCATCATGATTAAAATGAACATCAAATTGAATTTCTTAGTTAAATGACCGCAGGATTCCACCCTCAAAATATAAATACTGACTTTCATATACCCATTGATCCCCATAGGACGAATGGTTAATGCTCTTAGGCTCCCCCCATGCCATCTTTACCATTTCTTCAGTAAAACCGACTCTTACTATACCTTCGACGATGCTCTTCCAGTTATCGTCTCCAAACTTCTTACTATAATGCCTAAACTCCTTAACATTATATCCACTTCTACTACTGAGATTTGAATTCGTAACGCTTCCCACAGAAACATGGATGCTCTCCCCTAATGAGTTCTTAACTACTAGACCTAAAGAAAAGTATCTTTCCTCAATTGTGAAGTCTGTACATGTCCACTCTTGATAGGGTACTTTTGTAATCTTGCTTCCAGTGTAAATGTCATACACATCATCAATGAGTTTATTGCAGAAAATAAACCTCTCTCCAACCAATTCAGTTTTCTGCTTTTCGAAAAAGCCCACAACTACAAACGGAAAACTCCATTCATACTTGCTATTGTATTTGAAAAAAAGCTTGTCCTTACTGCTTTGTTCTTCAAGCTCAAGATAATAATAGTCGCTATACAGGTAGCTGTCTGACAATGTTTTGGGATGCTTCAGCACTGCAATAACACTGAAATATTTCCCAGCCAGTTCATTGTAGTCAGAATTGTATCTACACTCTACCTTATTGCCCTTATAGACATTAGAGTAGTTTATTAGATCATCGATCCGATAATCGACTACAAATCCTTCGTAACCATATTTCCTGAGAGCTTCTGATTTTCCTTTAAGGTATAGAACCTGCCCTACGTACTGACCAACATCCTTGCCTAAGAAATTTCTAGTGCTGTCATATGGAGCATAGTTGATTGGTTCAACTATTGGTGCCACTTTGATTGTAGAAATCTGAGAAAACCCCAAACATAACAACCCTAGAAATCCTATAATAAAAATGATCTTCATCTTAGTTTACCTCCAGGTATTGGATAGATCACATTTGTTTATAGATATCCCATACTTCGATTGCGTTATCAACATCACTTTTAGGAACTGAAACCACTATATTTTTCATTTTACCTCTAATCTCAAACGTTACTTGTTCGCCTTTCTTCATGCATGTAAAAATCTCCTCAAGTATTTGTGCCCTCACCTTCTTCGCTTCTCGTTGATACTTAGCATCGGCTGCTTCATAAGCATCCCAATCGTGTCCGTATCGATCAGGAAAATCTTCCAATTTGGGGGCTATCATAGCTGAAAGTGAATCATTTGTATAGTTGATCCTTACAGTCTCTTTAACTCCGTTACTTCTATTAAACCATGAATATGCTGAGTTTGCCTCAGGTTTTTGAATATCCCATTGTCGAGAACCAATTTTCATTGAAATCTCTCTAACAAGAACAACTTGATCCAGTTCTAAGAATAACTCTATATCCTTCTCGTCTTTGTTATCCATGAAGTTATGTGTAGCTTGCGCATTAAGATGCACATTGGACGATTGGTTGGCAACTTCCGATTTCTTGCAACTGGAAATACCGATAATTACAAATATTAGTGCGATGATGATATAAAGGTATTTGTTCCACATGGTTCCTCCACTATAAAGTTTAATCTGATGTGATATCTCTAAGTCTTTCTATTTCTCTTAACAACTCAGCTCTCCAATTACCGCCTGTCAACGAAATATATACAAGGCCTGCAAAATCAGTAGGGATATCTACAGTTTTATGGTTAAGAATAAATACTCTCTTTCTACCTAAGCTACCCCAAAAGAAACCTGTTTCAAGCATTACATTTTGTCGAACTCTAGATTTTAAACCCTCTTTCCCCTTCTTTCTTCCTTCATCGTCCGGAGACCATATGCAAACCGCAAAATCTACATTAGCGTAATACTCAAATTTCTCAACCACTGTTTTCCCTTGGTTTTCTTTATCACTCAGGATTATAAAATCTATTCCTATACTCGTAAGGTACTCTTTCACTTCTCTATTCCAATAGGTATCCCTGCCGAGGACAATGAAGCACTTTATCTCCTTAGGTGTCCTGTTTATCTGTAGGTCTCTCTTGTTCTCTTTAATGTCTTGTGTAGCATTTAGTTCTTTAATCCTATTCCAGCCCTTCTGCTTAATTCTACATATTCTATTGCCGTTGGTCTTACTGCTTAAATAGCTCACATAATCTGATTCGTCTGCTAATCGTATTAGCTCATCCAGTTCAGTTTCCGAGTAAACTAACATTAATGGATAATCAGATTCAGGAATTACTACGTTATCTGCAAAGCGATTTTTGTTTTTGTTATACATATAAGTTAACAGAATATCTACTTTATCTATTGGATTATCAGGGATAGTGATGCCGTTCTTTAATTCATCAATGGTTTTATCTGAAATCAATACTTCGTCGCCTGTTTCCTCATATTTATGCCGGACGGCCATGCTTAACAGTCTATCGGACTTGGTTTTATTTTTATCTTCACCATCATCCAATCCAAATCGTGATTTCATCTTCCAACCAAACAACTCGTATCTTCCGCAATACTGGCAGTTTATGTGATATCTATTAGCGTAGTCTTCTGTTCTCACATAGTTCTGCTTGAGCTTATTCTTGCATATTGGGCATTTTTCTAAAGACTCTTCCATTCTTCTTCTCTCTTAGGTGTTAGTTTTTACAGATATATCTGTCATACTACATACATCAAACATGCTTTCCACTGAAGGCTTTAGCAAGGATTGATTGTTCTATTTTATCTATGCGAGCCATAGCTTTTTGATACTTGGATTCAAGAGAGTCTGCTATTTTTAATAGCTGTTGAACCCTAATAGTAATCTCAATTTGTTCTTCGATAGGCGGTAATGGTATCAAGAATGAAGCTAAAACAGATGCGTTAATATTGGATTGACCAACTCCATCTGTTCTTACTTCCTTACACCATTGACGTCCATAATTTGAATTCAGGCAATAATTAAGATATTCGGAATGAAGAATATCATGCCGATTCTTGATCTTGATAAGATATCCAGCAAAAATGGCTTTCGACTGACCTCGATAAATGGATGTTTTCCCTACTAGATCTGGGCTATTTGTCCTATTAAACAAAACATCTCCATCTGATAATGCATATTTCTTAATATCAGATTCATCACTTGAGTATTTTAAGTCTGACCAATCAACTTCTCCGTTCTGTAAGTTTCCCATTCTGAGAACAGGAACTAATCCAGATGTTTCGGATTTCTTAGATGTTCCGTATTGAAATCCATCACAAAGATTGCCTAAGTTAGTTAGCATCCAATGGTCAGGAAAACCATCTATTTGATCTTTCGCATCATTAAGCAATCTCCTCACTTCTGCCCATTTATCACAGTTATATGAATTAAAGCTTTCGATCAGAGACCCAGAGCATGCTGCACTGAGAACACTCTGACGAAACTTCTTGAGGATGGTTGGGATTTTCTCTAGTCGAGATCTGATCAGTCTAACATGATGAATAGTATCATCGAGATAATCTACTATCTCTGACTGATCTTCCAAAGTAAGCATGGGTACGTATACTTCATCCACAAAAGCAGAACTGATACCTCCCTGGGCAGCACCATGAAATGTAACCATGATCTGCGAGTTTCCGCTATTGCTTCGAAGGAAATAGAATAGGTACTTCCCACGCACTTCTTGAGACGGTCTACAGATGAAAACATGCTCATTAACGTAGGATTCAGCAAATGGGTATTGCTGATCAACATATGACACCTTGCCAGTAGTAGCACCATCCTTAACAATCAACACATCGCCCGGTTGTATTCTGCCCCTTCTAAGTCTTGATGCGTATTCCTTAGGTATATACTTGATCCTATCGAAACAAAACCCGCCGTCAGCATTTAAATGCTCTGCACCAATACTTGGAACTCCTTCACTAATACCACTAACTCCACCCTTAGGTCTCGAACCACTTTCTAGGCTCTTGAGAACTCTCCTAAGTGTTTTATTCTCAACACTAAATACAGCCATCTATTCACCCAACAGGGTTGATAGTTCATTTAGTTCATCAAGAACTGCTTCCAACTCCGTCACAGCCTCAGTGATCAGATCAATCGGTTCTGGCAGGTTATCTGGATCATCCAGGGAATCGTCTTTAAGCCATTTGATATCCAGGTTGTAGTGCCTGGACTCAATCTCATCAATAGAAAAAGCCCTGAAACGACCTGTCTCCCCTTGATCTAATCGTTTGCTGGCACCATTAGGATCATTGCCATAGCACTGTTCGAAGTCTGTAAACATCTCGGCAGTAAGAGGTCTGTCTTTTTTGGTACAGGAGGGGATATTAGAACGGCAGTCGTATATCCAGGTTTCCTTAGTTGCTTTACCCTTCTGAAAATATATCACGTTAGCTTGGGCATTAGCATAGGGAATGAAAGTTCCTCTGGGCAAGCGTAAGATAGTATGGAGATTACAATCTGCCATCAGGATTTCAAATACATCCCCTGCTTTGTCCTCAAAGAGGCAATTATCAGGCAATACGACTGCAGCCCTACCTCCTGGCTTAAGAATTGTGAGGATGTGCTGAAGGAAGTTCAGTTGCTTATTGGATGTGCGGATGGTGAAATCATCTCGTTCCGGTGCTTCTCCTGCTCCCTTGGTACCAAAAGGTGGATTGGTCAGGATCACATCATAACGTTCACCTTTGTCAGCCAAATAGATTGTATCTCCCAAGTAGATAGTTGGATTAAGCCCATGCAGAAACATATTCATCAATGCAAGCCGCCGGGGACGAGGTACCAGGTCTTGCCCGAAATAGGTATCGTCTTTAATCCTCTTGATCTGGTTTTGAGGAAGAGCACCCTTAGTTTCATGGATCAGCCATTCATAGGAGGCGATCAGGAAACCGCCTGTTCCGCAAGCTGGGTCACAAACCGTAATCGGCTGGTTAATGGGATCAGGTTTCATCAATCGAACTATGGACTGGATAAGGACCCGGGGAGTGAAATACTGCCCAGCCCCTTTCTTGCCTTCACTGGCAGCTTTTTCCAATAGACCTTCAAAGGCTTCAGCTTTTACGTCTACTCCCAGAGCTGACCAGTCTTCGCCATCGATCACATTGAGTATCTTCTTCAAGGCCACTGGATTGGCAAACTTGGGCATGGCTTGGGCAAAGATATCACCAAGGAGCCCAGGTGCTTCACGCAAGCATTGGAGAACAGTAAGATAGTGGTCAGTAAGTGCTGTTCCGTTTTTCTCTTTTAGGGTAGTCCAATCGCAGTCAGCGGGCAGTTCAATTTCTTTTTCTTCTGCCATCTTGATAAAAAGCAGATAGGTGAGCTGTTCTATGTAATCGCCATAATCGATTCCATCATGGCGCATGGTATGGCACAAACCCCACAATTTATTTACAACATCAGCCATGTATATACATTCTCCTTAAGCAGTAATCTTGAGGGTTATCTCTGTTATCAGGTCATCCAGCAGAGGCCCAAAGACCTTTCTGGCTCTGGCAAGGCCTCCATGCATCTCGAGGATCGGGATCAGATTGAAAGCTTGCTTATCCAGGGTCAGGTTCTGGATCAGATGTTCTTTTATGAAGGCGAGCCATTGCAACTGCTCAGAATTGAATTCATGGGCAGCAATCATCTCTCCGATCACCCTTTCAACCCTTTCGTGAGCTGTGAAAAGGGGATAGATATCATCCTCCGCATTGTGAATCATGGAGATGATATCAGCCATTGCCTTGTGCCCCGACTTCTCATGGGCTTTCTGGACTTTCTCCTCGTCAAAGCTATTTCTTTTAAGTTCGTTACGTAGTTCAGTGAGGGCCTCATAGCTCCACTTGTATGGGTTATTGAGCAGGATGGACAGGGCTTCGATCTTGTCTTTATTCTGCCTCACGAACTCAGCGAAGGCTTCCAGATAATCTTCCGGCTTCATTTGCTCATCACCGATTCGGAATATGTATTCGGAGCTCACGGAGTCTCTCTCAGCGTAATCGATATAAAAGGGTTTCCTTGCCCGGTCATAATTGATCAATAGATCCTGGAACTTGGGATTTCTGAGGGTTCGCATCGTACCAGTGAAATCATCTTTGAGCATCTTTTTGAGGTTATCAGCAAAGCCTTTTACATCTCCATCCGGGATGTATGCTTCGAAAGCTTCCCTAGCTTTAGCGCTCATAGTCTCAGCAATCCTGCGTAGGCGTTTGATCAGGCGATTCTTGTTGTATTCTGGTTCGATGTTGTTCCAGATGTTTTCAATGATCTCCTGGATTGTAACGGTATGACCTTCCTCGCCTATTTCAATGGGAAAATCGTTGGTATTCTTGAAATACTGAATCAGGGTACCGTCGAAGCAATCAAAGATAGTGAAGCACTCTTTGTTAATTTCAGTGCACTTACGAGTGCCCCGGCCCAGCATCTGGGTCCAGAGGATGCGGGATTTAACAGGCCTGAGGAAAACAATGTATTCCAAAGCGGGGATATCTACCCCAGTGGAGAGCATATCGACTGTGACAACCACTGATGGCTCGGGACGGTTCCGAAAGCGTCTGATCTTCTCCAGAGGCTTATCCACATTGGGATTGCCGGTTATCTTCTGCACAAAGTCATCGCCCCGCATGAGAATCTCTCTGGCAGTGCGCACGAGCTGATCAGAATGGGACTTGTGCTGGATATCATTAACAGCGAAGATCAACGTTTTAGGGAATCTGCCAGTACGTTTTTCATGTTCTAGGGCATAGCTAAAGATCTCAGTGAGGATCTTCCTATTACTGTCTAAAGATGTGATGTTCTGCTCTATCTCACTGGCATCGAACTCCCTTACATCGTCCAGGGCATCTATCCTTTCCTGGCCAGTCTCAGTGTCTTTTAGGCCGATCTTTTCGCCTTCGTTCAGAAAAATGCCATTGATTCGGACGTTGGAGTTTATCTTCACAGCCTCATAATCCACCAGGAAGCCATCTAATACTGCCTGTTCATAGGTGTAGCGATAAACCGGCTGCCCGAATATAGCAGTGGTATGAGCGGCAGGGGTGGCAGTCAGACCAATCTTGATGGCATCAAAATGGTTGATGGTATTCCGCCAAATCCCCTCATCCTTGGGAGTATAACCACGGTGGCATTCGTCTGCGATAATCACATCAAAGGCATTATTAGCAATCTCTAGTCTTACAGCTTCATCGTCGAAGTCAGGATCATCCCCTTGTAGAAAGCTATTCTCCCTGCCGAAGAGATTCATCGCCATGCGCTGGATGGTGCAGATATAGACGAATGACTTGGCCGTATCAGGTTGCGTAAGATAGCTATTGGGTAATACGCTTACATCAAACTTATCGCCTTCTTCAAAATCCTCACTTTGGAAGCGATGGCTGAAGACTTCGTATTCCTGACTGAACTTATTGCGAGATGGGGTTTCAAAAGAGTGAAAGGCCACTGCAGCCTGCGCAGCTAATGCCCTGCGATCCACCAGAAAAAGGACTCTCTTGGCAAGACCAGATTTTAGTAAGCGATAGATCATAGCCACGGCTGTGTAAGTCTTCCCAGTACCCGTAGCCATCGCCAGCATCATCACTCTTTTGCCATTTATGATAGTGCTTTCAATTGATTGTATGGCTTCGGTTTGGTAGTAACGTATTTTATCCAGATCTATCGGATTCAGATGGAACCACTCGTAAGCATTGCCAACGGCTTGATTGAACATATCATTCAATGCCTGGCTTGTGTGGAATCCACTGAGTTCACGGGCATAGTATGAAGAACCCCTCAGATCTGCAAACCAGATGCGGGTCCCATTGGTCGCATAGATGAAGGGAGTCCGAAAAGCGTTCCATTCCCCCAGTGTGTTAGGACATCCTAGAGAATAGCGTTTTGCCTGTTCTAATGCGTTTTGGGCATCAATCGAAACTCTCTTCGCTTCAATAATGCCTAACAACTTACCTTGGACAAATAGCGCATAGTCGGCAAATCCATTCTGGGTGGGATATTCTTCCACTGCATGATGCGAAAGATATGTTGTATCCCTTACTTGGCTATAATGGATTATCTCCCATGCTGGATTCAATGACCGAAGCTGTGAATCAATGCGTTGTTTGCGAGTTAGCCATTCACTTTCGTACACGTTCAACCTACGATTCTTAACATCACTACATTGCCTTATCGATATTTATCAAGTTTGTTACCCTGGGAATCTACCCAATCAACATATCCACTCGATGCTCTTCCGAGAACGAGATGTGAAGCGGGAGAGGGTGCATTGAATACTGTGTCTTTTATCAGTAAATACTTTGTTCCAGATGGGTCTAGCTGTAACAATCCAGATTCAATCATTTTTTTCTTTTTTTCAAGGTAATTCCCCTTGAATGTAGGTGTATGATTCTTAACAATTTCGGAACCCTTGTATAGAGTGAATTTCTTTGTCTTGATATTATAGCATCCTGAAGCATTCACTCCTCTAGCTGATATGAAGGTTTCAATGCAATCCTCAGGAGGCGGAGGGGGTGGGGGTGGTGGCGGAAGAGTAACACCCCCAGGAATGGTCTTATCCCACAGCCTTTGTATCTCTTCCATTTCCAAGTCGAGATTCTCATTTTGCTTCAACAAGCGTTGGGTGATTAGATGCTCTGATAATCCAGTAGCTTGAGCAATTTGGATGGCTTGTTGTTTAAACTTCTGAACCAGCATTATTCTACCCAGCTCTTCAAACATCAGTTCAGCTTTATCTTGAGCCTTCTTTCTGAAATTATCTCTATGCAATATGTCATTGAAGAAAGTCACTAATGATTCTATCTCGTCTTTTTCAATATCTAGTTGTGCAAACAACGTGTCCTTAAAGTAACCACCTATAGCAGGCACATAAAAGCGCCAAACAACACCATCAGTAAGTATCCCAATCGCTATTCGATGATGACCGGTATAGGCATGTAGTTGATCTTCGCAGTCTTTTAACGCAGGTAAGAGTTTGCCTGGAGCTTTGATCTCCATAAAAACTTCAGCAGCTTTGGGTTTATTGTCTGAAAGAAATAAGGCTACATCGACCCTTCCATTAGAATCTTTTGGGAGTAACTGAGTTGGGACTTTCTCCACTTTGTATTCGGTATAAAACTCAGCAGGATTCCAAACATCCCACCCTAATTTTTGGCATATTCGCCCTACAAGCGAAAATCGGACGTGTTGCTCATCAGAGAACACACCGTCTTTAAGCAACTTCCTGACATGTTCAATTACTTCTTTCATACGTCCCTCTTACCTTACTCATTCCCTGTTTGCAACTAAACTATCATGGTTGTATTTGTCAATAGCAAAATCATTGGCATCCTTGCCCATCCTGATTTGTCAGCATACAGGGTAGTGCTTTCCTGGCACCGGATCAATGATCACATCTGGAACAAGGAGATAGCATGACCGAAGCGTTGATGAACCGAATCAAAGCTCAGTTAGTCAGACATGAGGGTCTGCGGCTGAAGCCATACCGCTGTACTGCGGGTAAGTTGACCATCGGTATCGGTCGCAATCTCGATGATCGAGGTATCTCCCAGAAAGAAGCCTATGCTATGCTGGAGCGGGATATCCTGGACTTCGAGCAGCAATTACTTGATGATATACCTGACGTTTACTATGGCCTTGATGAGGTGCGCCAGTCAGTGCTGCTCAACATGTGCTTCAACCTTGGTATGAAGGGGCTTCTGGGATTCAAGAACACGCTTGCTTTTATCGGTGCCGGAGACTGGGAGCGAGCCGCCAATGGTATGCTGGCTTCCAAGTGGGCGAAGCAAGTTGGAATGAGAGCGATTGAGCTCTCCGAGATGATGAGGAAGGGCAAGTGATCCCCATTCCGGTCGAGACCGATGCCATGCTCGCCATCCTCAATCTGCCCAAGGAGATAGCTAACAATGGCATCTTCAAGGAGCATCAGGGTCTAGTGCTGGAAATGATCCACTCATTGGTTCTGCAGGAGCACTATGATCGGGCAACTCACGATGACTTGCCTGATGAGGAGCCTTTCCTGATTTCTTTTCGTTTTGGGTTCTGTTTCCTGATGCTGCATAGTACTTGCGAGTTTCTCAATTTGAAGACCCTGGGTGAGGGAATAGTCAAGACCGTAGGATTAGACCAGTCTGCTACTGAGCTGCTCACAGGGAGCGAAATTGACGCATTCAAAGCCAACCTTGAGCTGAGAGCATTAACCGTTTTGAGTTCCTATCTCAATCCTGCCGGTCTGGATCGCCTGAACGAACTCAAGCCCAGACAGCCTCGTCCTATCCGGGTGGGAGTGATATGATGCCTGATAGCTATACCACTGCTGATGAACTGATGATCGAGATCTACCAGGCTATCTATGCAGCCTTGGAGAGTCGGCTGCACCTTATCGGTTCTGTGATCGATGCCGAGTCCCGCAAGGATATTCTGGCACAACAGATCTACGATAAGGGCGACTTCTACGGCAATACCGGCTATCTGCTGCAGACCACCAATGCTGCCATGATCTTAAGAGTAGGCTCCAATGTGCGTCACGAGCCTTTCGTTTTGGGCGGCAAAGTGCCTTCCTGGACTCCGATCGCTCCCCTAATCGCCTGGGTCGAACGCAAGCACCTGTCTTGGACTGATAAAGAGACAGGTAAAGCTCTGACCGTAGCCGAGATCGCTTATCTCATCCGGGGCAAGATCAAGCGGGAAGGCATCGCTGCCCGCAACGTGTTCGCATCTGTCATCGCAAACCGGGAGCAGTGGATCTATCAGCAGTTGAACGATATCGAGGTGAGTCTGTGACCGCTCTTGAGAAATACCAAGCTGAACGCAGCCGCATCTCTGAATCTTTGAAACTGGCAGGAGTCGCTGAGACTCTATACAACAAGGACAACATCCCCAAGAACCTGCCCTGCGCTATCCTGATCCTCGATTCCGAGACAGGCAAGCACGGCACCTCCCGGCAGTATATGGACACCGATATCGCCTGGACAGTCTTCCTGATCGTCAATGCCCAGAATGCAACCGATCCAGACTCTGAGCTATATTCACTCAAGGAGAAGTTCCGGAGTTATTACCAGAAGTTGATGAACCGGGACCTGCCTAGTATCGAGTATTACACCAGCCGCATAGACGGCACTCGCTTGGTCAGGATCGCCAAGATCGACCTGCTGAAAAGCGGCACGGGAGCTGGCTCTTGAGAGTGATGCGTATCGGTGCCCATAACCTGTCGATCAGCTCTGCAAGTGATCTCCTGGAGACCAAGTACAAGCCTGAACCCATAGATCTATCCAAGTGTCAGCGGATCGGCAAGCAGTTGGTATCCAAGGCTGCTGAAACCAAGAAAGTGGTCTCTCAGCCCTATTCAATGAGCAATCTGCTCAATCTCCTGGATACAGATGAGTACCACTCCGGCTGTATCGATGCCCTGACTATGGCGACTATCATGCAGTTCGACTGCAAGAACAGCCAAGTAAAAGCCTGGATGGAATCCGCCGAGTTCCCTGCCTGTGAAGACCAGACTACTATCCTGGCAGAACTGATGAAGTTCTATCTCGCCTGCGGTAATGGCTTCCTAATCAAGATGCGGAACGCCCAAGGCCAGTGGATGGGACTGGAGAGGATGCTGCCCAGTGAAGTGCAGATCGTGGAGAACTATGACGAGTTCGGCTTCTTCAAGCCTAACTACATCCAGGTGAAGAATAACCAGAAGAAGGACTTTGCCTACGAGGATATCATCCACGTTAAGAAGTCCACCCATAGATCAAATGCATGGGGCCTGGCTTGCCTACCCATCGCCATCAACATCGAGATATTGGGCGAGATCAAGACCTTCGACTACAACAACTTTAAGAACGGCCTGATGATCGACTACTTCGTGATTGTAGAAGGTGGTACTCTCAGAGATGGAACCGTAACTGATGAGCAGGGTAATGAAGTGCTGACCGATGCCTATACCGAGATCGAGAAAGCCCTCACCGAGGTCAAAGGCAATGCCAAGAGCCACTCCACTGTCTTGATCGAGAGTGAGAGCCGGGACGTGAAGATACGTCTCGAACCACTCAGACAGCAAGACCGGGAAGGTGGCTTCTTGGGACTCAAGAAAGACCTCAGGGAAGGGATTCTCGCTTATCACAGAGTTCCTGCCAGGATCGTCTCACAGCTCATTCCTGGGCAGCTTGGTGGCGATAACAAGAGCGATATGCTGATGTTCTACCACTTCGTAGTCAGACCGCTGCAAAACCGCCTGGCATTAGCCTTGGCTAACGAGTTCAACTTCGACTTCGGCTGGAGTGTGAAGCCAGATGACTTCAACTTCGGAGACCTTACACAAGCAATCCAGTCTGCTGATGATCAATTGTTTATGCAGAACCGCAGCTTTGGAGTGCAGTAAACTATGCACAACTACATAACTGACAATCAACAACAAGGAGGTAGCGTGAATCGTA
>Ga0302238_1001540_pt1 | contig 18429 bp, 21 predicted proteins | sample AAG_UR_Asn_MG_FD_193527 | JGI IMG/M metagenome (GOLD analysis project Ga0302238, IMG submission 193527) | Enriched activated sludge microbial communities from anaerobic digester in WTTP, New Holstein, Wisconsin, United States - AAG_UR_Asn | ecosystem: Engineered > Bioreactor > Anaerobic >...
GGACACGGCTTCGAAGAGGACGGCAAGGAGTTCATGGAATTCATCAAAGCAATGGACGCCTTCCTGAAAAAGCACCTGTCACCGTAAGTTAAGTCATCATACTGATTTTACTTAACCATGGAATCCACAAAACTAACAAAACTATTCTGATTGATAGCTTCCTCCCTGTAATTGATTCCATGGAGGTATTTATCAGCCCAGTTGACGTAATATTTAGTCTTTTCCTTCTGGACTATCCTGCTGTCTATCAGGAACTTCTCAAACTCCATCAGCTTCGCACAGTATGTGTCCATATCCCCCTTGCCTTTCCTGTTGTAGCGGTTATATTATAACTGATCTTCCGAGTTATATGGAATTCCATATAACAAGGATAACTACCTGAAAAAGATGACTATTTCTAATATATATTAGTACTATAATGCAATTTCAAACAAAGTTTTGTATTTTTAAACAAATAACAACCCGGTCGAAAGGCCGTTTTCCATAAAAACAGGAATTCCATATAAATACAGTTAAATCAATGAATAAAGCTGATAATTTAATAAATGGTTTTAGAAAGAAAAAGGCCAAGATTATCTTTTTTTCTTTCTTAGGATTTGTAGCCTTAGCTCTTTCAGTAGTTTTTTTCATGTTTGGATATAATTTCTTACAAAAATCTATTTCATCAGCTTCACTTCTTGGCAATCCTATACTTGCTGCTGTAGTTATCAGCAATTGTTTTATATTCTCTTTTTGCCATGCATTTATTGCTCTTTTTTCAGTAGTCCAAATTATTGAAAACCTGACTTTTAGCAGAGATCAGCTCCTTGTTGAGATGTGGGACAAGATAAAAGAATTAGAAAACAAAAATAAATGATTTAACTATCGGCCTTACCGAACGGAGTACCGTTCGGTAGGCCTTAGGCGTTATCTATGGGAATAATATGAATAATCATAAAAATGAAATTCCCTGGTACAAATGGCAATTTTCCCTTGCTGGATTCTTTCTTATTTTATTTTCTTTATTCATGGTCTTTATTTTCTTAAGGGATTCTATCACAAGCCTACCTGCAAAGATTATTGGAATTCTATTTTTTCTTATACTTTTTTCAATACTTGGATATTTCGAATGGAAATTCAGAAAATCAAACAGGAAAACATTTAAAGACGATAATGGAAGATAACAAGATGGCATGTAGCGAACGGCGAGTACGCCGTCGCAGATGCCCGGGCGTTATGACAAAACATATGATAATTGAAAATTGGATATTAGAAAATAACCTGAAGCCCTTAATGGAAATGTTATCACATTGGGCGAAGTATACCTTTGAGCCTGACGATTGGGATGCCATTCATTACGGGATCCAGGAAAGCAATCGAGAAACAAATAAATGGTTTGATTATATTCTGTCTGGGGTAGAGCCCGTTTCAATCCGGCTTGCAGCAGATCCCGGTTCTTCTGTTGTGCATGTGCGGATTGAGTGCTCCCCCAGTCTAGCTGCTAAGGCTGGTGTAGCACTAGAACTCATGCAGAATTACAAACTTTCAAGATAAAGGTTCATAACTATGCGGCTCACCGAACGGAGGACCGTTCGGTAGGCCTTAGCGTTATACATATGAAATATTATTTAATCATCTCGTTGACGATTGGAAGCATACTTTTATTTGGGTGTTTATCCAATAATTCCAACGATGAAATCCCAATTGCCGTTGTCTTGGGAAAGAAAATTTACCAGTCACAACTAACTGAACCAACTAAAAATCGCAATGAAAATCTCGCCTTTCATATTAAACAACCTTTGCTGGAAGCCTTTATTAAGGACAATAATATCATTGTTACTGAAGCGGAGTTGAAGCCTGCCCTTTCCGAGTTGATGGAGCAAGTTGATAACGATTTTAAAGAATCTGCAAAAAAGCATGGGATAGATTTCTCAGATGAAAGATTAAAAAAGGCAAAGGCAGATGCATATAAAGATGGCACAATGTTTTTCGGTGAAATAATAAAATCAAGGAAGCTGGGAAAAGCATTATATGAGAAGTATGGCGGAAGGGTATCAATTTCAAGTTTTGGATTTGTGGTAGCCATTGATTCAGAAACTAAATATTGCAAGGAACGAGAAGCAGCGGGAGACTTTAAAATATATGATCCCGAAATAGAGAAGGTATTTTGGAAAACTTTGCAATCTGAATGGGGAGATGCTACGCTTTCAGAAGAAGAAGCCAGAGAAATGTTTGAAGACAATAAATATTTAAAATTCAGTAAATAATAAGTATAACCATACGGCCACAGCGAACGGTGTACCGTCGCAAGGCCCTTAGCGTTAAGATTATGAATATTATCTATAATAATATCTTTGTCATTTTGCTACCCATTTCAATATTGTTCCTCGATGGGTGTGGAACATTTTCATGGACAAATCCGAATCTGGGAGAAAAATCCACAGATGGATTACTAAGAGATAAAAAATACGAACAGGCATTAGAAAAACTCAATCGGCATAACGACGCCCCATGGGCTCAGTATAGGCTTGGCCTTCTGTATGAAATGGGAAATGGAGTATCCCAAGATTATCAAAAAGCTCTATACTGGTATCTTAAAGCATCTGTTCAAATGTCTGATGATGACTGGTCAAAGGGTAAGGGTTCTTATGGTAAGCCTGGCTTTTATAATCAAAATTGCAATGCATACAATTCCCAGATTAGAATTGGGGGAATGTATTATAACGGCATGGGGACAGAGAAAGATCCTGTCGAGGCATATTTGTGGATAAATTATGCATTAAGGAATGCGGAAAAAGATTATACTTCGCCAAATCATATGCTGAACCATGAAAACTTTATTAAGTTAAAAAACTCTCTTTCTGAAGAACAGAAGCATTTAATTGAAATCAGACAGAAAGCATGGGAACCTGCAAAAACTGATATTTATAAAAAGATTATTTTAGATAAAATTAATTAATCTTAACTATGCTTGGTCTGGCAACTTCGCCCTGCTCGCTGCCAGACCAAGGAACGTTAAAAATAAGGAGATATAAATGAGTTCTACAGCAGCAGTATCAATAGTAATATTTTTATTTGCAGTTGGCGTTCAGCTTCTTGTTTTAATCCTAATATATCATGCAACAAAAGCACTAGAAAAGATTGCAAAAAGCACTGAAAGACAATGTGACATATTGGAAGAACTTATTAAATCTCAATCAAAAATGGAATTACCAGAAGAACAGAAATTAAAAACAGCAGAATTCCTGAATAAATTTACAAAGAAATAAGCTTTTAACTATCGGCCTTAGCCAACCTGGCTTCGCCGGTCGGCTAGGCCTAGAGCGTTGGGATTATAACATGAAAAAATCAATCCTTTCAATTTTAATATATTCATTCATATCCCTTACCTTATTATATGGGGACGTCGGATTATCTGAGGTTAACAAGGACAATCATAAATCTATTGTTGGGAATACAATAAAGATAGAAATATCCCAACCTGACAAAGACAAGAAAATAACCATATCTGTAGCTGTAACCATGTCGAAAGGTGAAAAATTTATCCGAGCTGATTTACATAACAAAGGGGACATGAAAGAAGAATTAGCTATAAAGCCCAAAACAGACATGGATAACGGCAATACAAAACTTGAATGGATTATTAATCAGAATCTCATTAGCAAGATTGTCTTAGATGTACTTATCGATTATGAACATGGGGATGCTACAGCTGGACGTAATTACCGATTTGATTTAGTTACATATATTAAATCCCAACCAGACGGCCTCACCGAACGGAGTACCGTTCGATAGGCCTTAGGCGTTCGATTTGGATAATAAAATGAAATATTACATCCTTTATATTATTATTCCGATTTTTCTCTCTGGATGTTTGTCGCAAAATATTATATGCAAGGAAGAATTTAAAGATATCTCATCTCAAAACATGCCCCTTTCAGGCTATCACAGAGATTATCTTGGAAGTGATGGACAGTATCATTATATTAGAATCGGAAATGTTACAGGAAACAAGGAATACAGGATGAAAAAAAATGATTTGCTAATTGAGAATGAATATAAACATACAGATACAAACCCGAGGATTGAACCTTTAAAATTGAAAATTGATTCGAACTAGACGCCTTCTGGTAACCTCGTTACACTCGGTTCCCAGAGGCTTTAGCGTTATCTCAACGGAAAATAATGAAAATATTTAGAAATATATATTTGGGGGTAATGCTACTTTTTATTGGCTGCTCCGACTCCACCGATAAAGAAAATAAAACAGAGTCTAATATATCCAACTCCCCATTGACTGTAGAATTGTCATATGATGATTCTTCGATACTTCACAACCTGAAATTAACCATTAAGAACACGTCGAACACAAATGTTGAAGTTAGAAATATATTTAATCATCCTGCCTTTTCGCGAATTTTATTATTTGATACCAACAAGAAGCTAATTGAAAACATAACTCCATCTGTTTCTTTCGGCATGCTACCCGATAAAATTACAATACCTAGTAGCGGCATTAAAGAATTTTATCCAACCTTATGGGTTACAGAGGATAAGATAAATGTTGCTGAATATTTTTGTTTTGAGTTTGAAGGTCCTGATACCCCTAAAATCAAAACTAATTTATTAAAAATCAAGAGATAACAATTCTGGTTCTGGCAACTTCGCTTCGCTCCTCGCCAGACCATGGAGCGTTATCTTATAAAAAATGAAAAAGAAAATAACAATAATAATTTCAATATTTATCCTTTTTATCCTGTCTATATGGATTTACGAATATGAGCGAAATTATCCAAAAGTAAGATGTGGCAATTGTTCAAGTTTAAAACAGATTGGCATGGCCCTCAAAATGTATTCTATGGATAACAATGGATATTTTCCCCCATATGATGGAATAAAAGGGTTGGAATTGCTCAGGAAGAATGATTATTTGTCAAATTTGAGGGGTTATCAATGTTTATTGAACCTACATAGGCAAGAAGTGAATAGATATAGATATGTTTTAGGGCTTACTTTCTTATTGAATGATGAAATCATTAGCGACTCAAAGCCATTAACGAATGAACTTGTTGATTGTGAATACAGGGGTGGATTTAAGGCAAGTGACCAAGAAAACATAATAGTTGCATGGCATAAACCAGGTTTCCACACCGAATACCAATATGTTTTATTTGTTAACGGTAATGTCGAAACCATTCCTATGAAAGAATGGATAAAACTCGAAAGCACATTAAGATAACGAATATATGCTGGTGACGGCGTTCCGCCGCCCAGATATTCGGACGTTCGCTGGAGAAATGAAATGATAAAATATTTCTATTTGCTTATCATTTTATTGTTCTTTGGCTGTGCAACACCACAAGAGGATGTTTTTAATGAAACATGCACTCCAGATAAAGATATTCGATCACATGAACAATGGCTTAAAATCAAACACGAGCAGTTATCAAAGATTGATAATATTACGGGAGTAAAAAACGCAAATTTTACATTGCTTACCGTAGTAGATAATCCTTCATCCGGATTTTTTACGTATTGTCCAGAAAAAGACGGGTTGATTATTTTTGAGGATAAAACCTGGGTTTTGCTCATTAGTTCATGTTCGCATGGCGGATTAGGAATATCAATAATTAGAACTTCTGAAAATAAATACTATGTGAATACTGGCCATGCATGCAGTAAAATTATATTAGAATCAAAAGAGAAAATCAAATCTTTGGAAACATTCTTAAAATCCTCAGGTGTACGAGGAGAATCATGGGAGATATATAAAAGCGAACCATCGGCTTCAGGCAACGGCGGAACGCCGTCGCCTTAGCCTTATACGTTAGGCAAGATGAAACTATTGAAAAACAAATGGCATATCTTATTAGTTGCTCTCTTTGCGCTATTTTCTATCTTTATAATTACTGTTTTAGGATTTGGTGCCCATAAGAGACAATTTTTGAAAAAAATGAAGTTAGATGCCGTCACAAATATTCGAAATCTTTCAAGCAATGAGAAATGGATAGAAGATCAGATTTCAAAGCTCGATGCAAAGAGCAAGAAAGATAAATCACAAGGATGGATTTCAGATAATTTCATACTGGCCAGTAACAAAGAATGGATTGTATACTTCAATAGATGTAGCAAAGAAGACTCGATTTTCTATTCACTCTTTGCAGGATTGGGTGGAGGGGGTGGAGGATATGATTATTTTTTGTGCAAGGCATCTGATGGCAAATGGTACAAAAGCAACTATCATTTTTGCATAGGGATGTTCTGTGTTATCATGGATGGCCAACCTGAAAGCCTAGAATACCTAAAGAAAAATTATGAATTTACAGAAGAAAAATTATAGCCTAACAAATTCTGGTTCTGGCAACTTCGCTTCGCTCGTCGCCAGACCATGAGGCGTTCGATACATACATGAAAACAATTTTAAAAATAGCTTCTATTATAATGTTGCTTGTTGGCATATGGTTTGTCCATGATGTTCTGACCGGAGCTTTTCTATATCCAGAAGCAAAGCTAGAATTTACTAAATCTGCAATAATTGAATATAAAAAGAATAACACAGTGAATGAAAACGATTATAAAAATGTTGAAGACCAGATTAATTTCACCATCTTTTCTTATCGCAATCACTTTAAAACATATGGTGCATTAAAGATATATGGTGCCCTTTGCCTATTTACATCCTCGCTTCTCATGTATTTAGCATCAAGAAAAATTAAAGATGATATCGAACCATCGGCTTCAGGCAACGGCGGAGCGCCGTCGCCTTAGCCTTATACGTTGGCAGAAATCATAACATATGTTTTGGATAATTAAACAAATGACCATTGGCGGAATACTGGCTGATTTCATGCTGATCATGAGCATGGCTTGCCTGTTGATATCAATAATAAGAATAAAAATTATCACCAACGTATCAGCACTCGTATTAATCATGACGGCATGGATTCTCACGGCACTAAACGTTGTGTTTAGAATATCTTACGTTCTCCATACGATGTATGGCCTTGGCAAAGACGCTGAAAAACTCCAGTTTCATGATATAATTTCATCTGTGAGCATTCCAATTCTTATATCAAGCCTTCTTACAGGTATTGCTGCTATATCATGGCTTTACCTAAGAAAAAGTGAAATAAAGAATGAAGGCAAGATAATTATATCTTTATTGATTCTTGCATTTATTGTATCAATACTGGCAGTATGCCAGTCTATAGGTTTGTTAAAAATAATATAAATGCCAACTATTGCATGCTCCGAACGGCGAAGCGCCGTTCGGAAATACTAGAGCGTTGGGACAAAACACATGGAATCATTAATTTCTATTATTTCACATTATTTTCTGCGTGCAGGATTAATTGATTTAGTCCTTAGAATATTAATGCTGATTGCTTTTGGGCGTGCAATCTATATTTCTTTTCACAAACCTGTAAGTGCCTATGATGCATTGACACATGCTTGGCTAATTGCACTAGCAATAGGTTTTTATGATCTTTATTGGCTTCCTGGCTGCCTAATGAGCACATATACGTGCTTGATTGAAATCCAACGGGCCATTACAACTAATTTTTTTATGGCATTATCATTGACAACAATTATTTTATTTAAATTGGCCATATCAGAACAAGATAAAAAGCTTCGCCATAGACATGTATATTTTTCTATTTTAGGACTATTGTCAGTTATTATGATAGCAATACTTTTCCATATCAACACATCAGGAATAGACAAATTATTGACTGAGAAATATCCCAACGAGATAAATAGACCGAACCGGTGAACCACCGGTCCGGTCATCATGAGACGTTGGCATACATAACTAATGAATGCATTCAAGAACAGAAGTTTAACATTTTATACACGTTTATTCTTTTATGTCATACTACCGGTATCTTGTATAGGAGCTTTTGCAGCCTTAATTATTCATATGGATTGGGAGAAAATTACCCACAGACCAATTGAATGGAAATACAATAATGAATTTCACAATGCAATACGTGGGGCTGATAGAATAGTTGTAAGAGATGGAGGATTTGATTGTTGCGGGCCGGTAGATAAACAAAAAATAATATTTGAAATCAAAGATCAAAAAGAAATTGAATCATTATATAATCACCTACAGTTTGACCCGAATGGATATACAGATATTTGTCTTTGCTGTGGATATCCAGGGATAGATTGGTACAAGGGGAATAGCAGATTAGCACTAACTTCAATTCAACATATTGGAAAGCTAAGGTGGAAGGGATTCAAGGCAGGATATAAATGGCCAGGTAAAAGCAATATTGGCGATGCTCCATTGACATACGAATCTGCCATTTGGATAAAAAAATGGTTGATGGCTCATGGAATAAAAGAAAAGAATCTAAAATAAATGCCAACTATCGCACTTAGCGAACGGAGTACCGTCGCTGGTGCTTAAGCGTTATGCAGGAGATATGATAAACAGATTTCATATTCATCCAATTATTCCATGCATCCTAATATATATAGGAAGTCTTTTTATATCACAGGAAATATTTGAGCACATAAGAGTAGGCATTTTTGATAGACATGCAAAGCTGACACCGGATTGGTGGGAGAATTTCACATTGACAATTAGCTTATTTATTGCTTTATTGCCTACAACAGCTTTTATAATTTATACAATTCGAAAAGAAGGGAAAAATGCTTTTAAGGGATAATACAAAGGCATAACCATATACCTTCTGGGAACCTCGCTCCGCTCGGTTCCAGAGGCTTGAGCGTTAGCATGAACAATGAAACCAAATAATAGAATATACTTAATTTTAGGACCATTATTTTTAGTGCCTATTATTTCATTGGTTTATACACATTTTAACACAAAAACTCTTGGATTTGGCATTTCAGGTCATGATACGAATGGTTTGAGCATTATGCTTGTATTGCTTCTTTTGGTCGGTACTGGAGTCTCATGGTGGAGTGCTACATGCGGACTTGTTGCTACATGGCGACTGCTTTTCATTACAGTTTACTTTTTATTTGCAATATTATATTTCATTGTTTTCATGCATTATAATGCATGGATATGATTAAATAATAAATGCTAACTAGATGGCATGTAGCGAACGGCGAGTACGCCGTCGCAGATGCCCTGGCGTTAGGAAATAACTGAGTGCAGCAACATGAATCCAATGACGACAGATATCATCATAGGAGCATCTTTCATAGCAATTTTGCTTGTCTGCTCCATTGTCTTTCTGCATATCATGACACGTCCGCCATCCATGTTCAAGGGCTCCATACATGAAGGAAGGGAAATCACTCTCTGGCCGGGTAAAGATTTCAGGGAAGACATCCTTATTGTCGATTGCTCTAAAATAAAAGACAATATTGTTGGAGTTAAGAGAAGGATGTGGGGCACATTTAGATTCTTAGGTGACTACTCACCAGCGTCAGTACCAGAATATCCAGATAAGGTTGAATATGTCAATGTCAAGGATTTATTCACCCCTTCATCAGAAGAAAAAGTTTATGAGTACTTTAAAGCAGACAATAATACTTGCCAGTTAAGTATTTCATTCGGCCATCATGCGGCACCAGTCACAATGGGGAATATGCCAATTTCACAAAATGTTGTATTCTCAGGCAGAGCGAAACCCGATAACGAGTTTGACCATCCTGCGGGAGCATCCATTGCAAGAAATTTAAAGTCCCAGTTGAGAAAAGAAGGATGGATAACCGGAGAAATTGATAATTGGAGAGATTGCGGATGGAGCATAGAATGCATTCGCGATGATGCGCGTTTACAAATCGCGTTTTGCCAGATGGAAGAAGGGAAATGGATGATGCAGATTTCTCCAGTTTTTGTTCCCGGGCTTATTGGCCGCATATTCGGAAGTGCTGCATCTGCTCAACCGAAAGACACGACCTTATTGGCAAAATCAGTGCATAAGATTCTGGAACCAGATGGATTTGCTAATTTTAATTGGATTTGGGATGGATTCCCAGGCAATCCAAAATCTACATCCGAACCAATGGAAGACCAAAAAGGCTAACTATCGCATGCTCCGAACGGCGAAACACCGTTCGGAGATACTAGAGCGTTATAAAAGCACATGAATAAATCCAATTTTATTCCATTTCCCTTTAAAATCATATGACCAACAAGCAATCTGCAACAACAGTATCATATTGATTCCTCCTGCCCTTGATATTTCCCCGACCGAAGTTTATTTTCAAAAAAGGAATGAAAGCAAATTTGATTAGGATGCCGATATGACCTTGCCAAAAAAGCGCGGAAGGAATCCGGTCGAGCAGGACAAGATCGCCGCATTTGTCAGGAAGAAGATCATCAGTGGCAGATGGCCGGCCGGATATAAGATCCCAACCCACATTGAACTTGGAAAGAAGTTCGGAGTTACAACTGTCACCATACACAGGACGCTTTCCTCGCTGACGGCAGACGGTTTCCTGAGAGTGAATACCAGTGGGAACAAAGGGACATATGTAAATGAGACCCCACCTCATCTCTTCAATTATGCGCTTGTGTTCCCCTCCGCGCCTTCTGAGCATGGATGGAATTTGTTCTACAAGATCCTCCTGGATGTATCCCGGATGATTCAGGATGAACTTGAAATTAGGATCACTCCATATTTCCGGATCGACGGCAATACTACGCGTCCGGACTACCTGCGCCTGACAGGTGACATAAGGAAAGAGCGCCTTGCTGGCATGATTTTCGCATCACCCGTATTCATGATAGAAAAGACACCGCTGGTGCTTGAAGGCAGGATCCCCAGGATAATCATCGGCGACAAAAATGCGAAGCTCGGTATTCCGGGGATCAGCATGAACAGTCAGTCATTCATCGAAAGAAGCCTCGACTATCTCGAATTTAGGAAATGCAGGCGTGTTGCCTTCATATCAACTCGCGGACAGAAAGGATATTTCACGGAACAGCTGGCTCTTTCATTCGCCAAGAGGAAGTTCATATCCCCGCCTCAATGGTGGCATCTATGCCATCTGGAATGGACTGAAGCCGCAGTAAACATAGTCCGACTTCTGCTGTCGCCGGAGACGGATACGGAACGGCCCGACGCCATACTTGTCGGTGACGACAATCTTATTGGTTCTGTCTGCAAAGGGGTGGAAGCTGCGGATATAAAAGTTCCGAAAGAGCTTGAGATAGTCTCCCACTGCAACTTCCCGCTGTCAACAAAACCTTGCCTTCCTGTAAAATTCATAGGCTACGACACGCATGCCATCATGTCCAGATGCATTGAGATCCTCAAGCTTCAAAAATCCTCCTCAGGAGCGCCGCGGACCAGCATGATAGACGTCTGCACCGACGATGAATTCTCAAAGCTCCGCACACTCTGATTTTTATGCAAAAATAATTATCCCGCCAGCTTGACATCATTAACCGTGCAGATTATAATTAGGTCAATATACTTATTAATTATTTATTTGTATATCATCAATGGAGGCGAAAATGATAAAGAAGTGCCAGTTCACCCCTATTGAATTGCTTGCTGTGCCAGCCGTAGTCCTCCGCAAGAGGACGAAGGCAAGTTCAATGAGATTCACGCTCATTGAACTGTTGGTCGTCATTGCGATCATCGCAATTCTTGCGGCCTTGCTTCTTCCGGCACTGCAGAACGCCAAGACTGTGGCGAAGCTTACCGTGGAAAGATCAAACATGAGACAGGTCGGGCTGGCAATCAACCTGTATGCCAGTGACTTCGATCTCCGCCTTCCAGGAGCCAACGACATGCGCCAGCGCGATCATTTCACTGTCCGAGAGCGTTTATCCCCCACCTATATAAACATTACATGCAAACCTGACGGCATATGGGGGTGCCCTGTCGCCCTTGGCTATAGCTGGGGAGCAACCCGCTATTCCAGCACGTGGTGGTGGAATGCCGGCTGGGGCAGTTCTCTTGACGTTGACGGAAAAAGCATAGGTAATCCAAAAAACAATGGACCTAAGGATGAGGATGGCAATCCGGAAGTCTGGGCTGACGGATTCGATATATTTGTTGATGGACGTGGTTTTAATACGACCAAAGGCCCTGACGAGATTGTAATTATAACTGATAATGGCGTACTTCCCGAAAGCTGGACAGGTGGAATCCGCCCTTGGGCAAACCATGCCCCAAAGAACAATCCTCAGGCAAAACCCTATGGAAGCAATTCGCTTTGCCTCAGCGGCAGAGTGCTCTGGCGCACTCCTGATCAACTGAACTGGGCTTATGCCGGTGGAAGTTTATACGGCTGGAGGTAGATTACTTTCCCGGACAATCCGGAATGAATGTTCGGATTGATGGGCAAATGGGTTTGAAATTTGTCCATGCCAAAGATGTTATAACAACTGTTGAAAGGTATTGTAGTTATGATTTGGAAAAGCAGATTTATCAGATTATTCGCGGCACTGTCGTTCTTCTCCCTCTCTTTCGGAAGCCTTAATGCAACCGAGACAGAGAACATCAACATCCGGATCCTCCCCAAGCCCGGAAATGTCGTAATCGACGGAAAATTTGACGACTGGGATCTTTCCGGCGGCATCTTCGTCTGTTCCGACGTGGAGAATCTCCGGGACAAGATGGGCGTGTGGATCAATGTCATGTATGATGCCGAAAATCTTTATGTGCTTGCCCGCTGGATAGACGAGACTCCCATGAGCAATCCCGGATCCGTTGCAGGCGACCACGCATGGAGGGGTGATTCCCTCCAACTGCGCATAATTGCAAAACCGGAAGAGAAAAATCCCCCGCCGATCTGCTGGGTCACCGCCTGGAGCGACCGCGACGGAAAGGATGTCATAGACCTGGCATTCCCGAAGAAGACGCATGAAGACCTTAAGGACGCAAAAACCAAAGGTGCGCAGCAGGCCTTTTTAAAGAATGCAGACGGCAAGGGGTATGTGCAGGAAATGTCACTGCCCTGGAAAACGCTTGTCGCCGGGGGAATAACTCCGAAGCCTGATGATCAGATTGTTTTTTCAGTGGAAGCCAATTTCAATACCAGCAGCAATTTCCGCATTACAATGAAGGACATTTTCCGTCCAGGCGTCACACCGGACCGTGTATTTACCTTCCAGTCATTCAACTGCTGGGGGTTCGGAACTTTCACTGCCAATGGCAAGGTAGAACCACAGAAACTGATCATGGCCGACAGGCGCGAATTCAATGTTTCAATGAAAGACGGCAAACCTACGATTGACTGGTCTACACTGTTCGAAGCAAAAAAGATGGAAGGATTTGCAAAGATCGCTTTCGATCTGCCGGAAGACGGTTTCGTCTCATTAAACATCAAGAATTCCGAAGGACTGGTGGCGCGCCAGCTGCTGACCGCCAACTTCATGACCGCCGGCAAACATGAGATCCTCTGGGACGGACTGACCAACATGAGCCATTTCCAGCCCGGAGAAGTAGTCCAACCGGGTGCATATACATGGGAAGCCATCTATCACAGCGGAATTGGACTGCGCCTGGTCGGCTGGGCCGACAATTCCGGCAAAGCCCCGTTCGATTCACCCGGGGGCAACTGGGGTGGAGATCATGGAAAACCAAGTTCGGTCACAACCGATGGGAAGCAGATGTTCCTGGGATGGAACGGTTCCGAAGCCGGAAAGGCGCTGGTCTGCACAGATCTTGACGGCAAAGTAAAGTGGCGCCACAAGCACGGCGGTTTCGGAGGAGCGATACATGTTGCGGTGGGAAATGGCATTGTCTATGTAAATGACGGCTATGAAAAAGCTATATACCGCATCGATGCGAAAAAAGGAGATTACAGTTCCTGGAAAGGACAAAATTCGGCAGTGCTGCCGATCGGTGAGGGATTGAACGGACTGGATTATGCCAAAGGCAAGCTCTATCTGAGCCAGGGGCAGAATATTCGCGTGCTTGATGCCGAGACCGGGAAGGAACTTACCACAATCGCCATCAGCGATCCGGGCGATCTTGAAGCCTCAGCCGATGGCACACCATATGTGATTTCCGCCGGAAAACAGGTCTTGCGCCTGAAGGACGACGGAAAAACCGAACCTGTGGTTTCAGGTCTGGAAAATGCACGTGGTCTTGCAATTGGCAAGGATGGTGAGATCTATGTCGGCCTGCTTGATCCCGATAACCAGGTCCAGGTGTTCGGACAGGACGGAAAGCTTATCCGCAGCATCGGCAAGAAAGGCGGTCGTCCGCTATTCGGTCCCTGGGATCCGAACGGCATGCGTTTCATCAATGCGTTGAGACTCGATGCCAAAGGAAAACTCTGGGTTGCTGAGAAAGATGACAAGCCCAAGAGGATTTCATGCTGGGACAGCCAGACCGGCACTTTCATAAACGAGTTCTTCGGTCCTACGCCCTATGGGGCGACCGGAGGGGCGATATCATCGGTGGATCCGATGGTGATGTTTGGAAGCGGATGCGAATGGAAACTGGACAAGGAGACCGGAAAAGCGGCATGTGTCGGCGTCTTCCACCGCAAGGAGATGGCCAACACCCGGTTTGGACTCAGTCCAGAAGGCCGCCAGTATGTAGCTGTGGCCGAAGGCTGGACACACGGCTTCAATCCTGTCTCGATATATGAACGCATCTCTGCGGGACAATACAAGATCCGCACCCGTTTTGAAGCCCTCAGCGACAAGAAGAACGATAAGGGCTGGCTTGTAGGGAATATCATCGGAGCCCGTATATGGTCTGACGCAAACGATGATCAGCAGGAACAAGGTGAGGAAATCAAGGAATATAATGTCGCATTGGGCGGCTGGGTCACCGGCTGGTATATGCCGATGACGCAAAGCATGATTTTCTATGGCGGAGTCTACCGCCTTGAGCCTACCAGCTGGACCAAGTGTGGCGCTCCGATCTATGATCTGGCCCAGGAAAAGCGCATGCCTGCACCGGCAGACGTCAGCTCCCGTGGCGGGATGGGCGCACAGCGCGGCTGTGGTTCCCAGGATGGAAAGCTTATGGTCTATAATGGACATTATGGCAAGAACAACAGCGATTTCGTATGCTACGACATTGAAACAGGGAAGCAGAAATGGAGCTATCCCAACAACTACGTCGGAGTCCATGGTGGACATCGCGCTCCTCCCCAGCAGACAGGCATGATCCGCGGTGCCTACGATATCGTCGGGACCGGCAGGCTTCCAGATCCGATTGGCGATATCTTTGTAATCGGCACTGACAAGGGCGAATGGCACATCCTTACAGGTGAAGGTTTTTATCTGAGCAGACTGTTCGAAGCGGACCCCATGAAGATCAAATGGCCCGAAAGCGCAGTTCCTGGCGCGATCATGGACAATTGTCCTCCCGGAATGGGCGCCGAAGATTTCGGTGGATCAATAGCTGTGACCAAGGACGGTCAGCTGTATCTCCAGGCAGGAAAAACAGCCTATATAGATCTCAAGGTTGTCGGCCTGGACACCGTCAGGAAGCTAAAAGGCGGGCAGCTCGAGGTCAAGGATTCCGATATCTCGCTTGCAAAGAATTTCCGCGAAAAACTCCTGCAGGCCAGCATCGGAACCGGCATGTGCACCGTGAAAAAGCAGTCTGTCAGTTTCACAGGCGACCTGCGCAAGGATTTTGCCGGAATTGAAACATTGAAATTTGAAAAGACCAAGGCCGCCAAGGTCGAAGCCGTCTTGGCGTATGACGATACCAATCTTTATCTTGGATGGCAGGTCAGCGATGATACGCCATGGGTTAACGGGGCGAGCGATCCGGCCCAGATGTATGCGATGGGTGATACTGTCGACTTTCAGATCGGCACGGATCCCAAGGCCGATCCGAAACGCAATGAAGCGGTCCTGGGAGATCTGCGTCTTTCCATCGGAAACCTGCAGGGCAAGACCACTGCGGTGGTCTTCCGACGGATCGCCGAAGACAAGCAACCGCGCAAATTCTACTCCGGTGTAGTCCGCGAAGGATACGAGATGCAGAGTGTAAAGGTTCTCGAGGACGCAAAGATCGAAGTGAAGCCCGACACCAAGAAGAAGCAATATATCGTCGAAGCCGCAATACCTCTCAAGAGTCTTGGGCTTAATATCAAGAGCGGACTCAAGCTGCAGGGAGATATCGGTGTCACTCATGGCGATCCTGCGGGCCAGGACACGATCCTGCGCACTTATTGGAACAACCAGAAGACCGGACTTGTCGCAGACGAAGTGTTCGAACTGAAGATGGAACCCTCCAACTGGGGCGTCTTGAATTTCTAGTTTGAACAATGAATGAACTCTTAAAATTGGCAGTCTAACCATAGTTAAAAGAAAGTGAAAGATATGCAGAGGAACATTGGAGATTCCGTATGTCATCCCCGTTTTGCAAAACCTTCAAGAGTGCTGGGAATCTGCGGACTCCTCATGATCTTCTGCGTTTTTCCTTTCGCTGCAAATGCTGCACCGGCTGATGCTCCGGTACAAATCCAGAAGCTTTCAACACCACCGAAGATCGATGCCGTCGGCACCGACTGGTCCATTGCGCCGGCAATAAAGAAATCCTCTCCTGATGGAAAAATGGAAATGCGGCTTGGCTACGACGCCGAAAACTTCTACGTCTTCGCAATAATCAGTGACAAGAGCCCTCTCAAGAACAATGCCGACCGTCCAGAGGAAATGATAAAGGGAGGAGACGTCATCGCCTTTTATTTCAAGACGAAGAACGGCGATGAACAGAGAGTCTCCTTTGCCGTATGCCAGGACAAGCCGCTGGCCTATCTCTCACGCCCACAGTCCAAGACCAAAAAGCCATACACATACTCCTCTCCTGTCGGCAAGGAGAAATTCGACTATGTCGCCCCTCTTGAAGATGCCAAGATTTCCTTTGGCAAAACTGCCGACAGCTACACTCTCGAAGCTGCAGTCCCATGGAAATCCCTCGGGATGTCTCCACCTCCACAGAATTTCACCTTTGACGCAGAGGTCATCTTCTCAGATCCAGCAGGAACTACAAATGCTGGATTCCTCTGGTGGCATGCCAGCGAAGGTCCTGGGCTGACGATTGAAGATCTTCCAACCGAAGCAAGACTCTATCCCGCCACGTGGGGTGAAGCTGTCCTGGTATCCAATGGAAAACCTGCGGCTTCCGCTTCCGTAAGAGATTCCGGACAGTCCGCTACAGGAATAAAACCCTCCGCTAATGTCGAAATAGATCTGCCGAGGGAAGGACGACTCAGCGTCAATATCACCGACGAGAAAGGATGGATACTGCGCGAACTTGTCATGGCGGAAAATTTCCAATCTGGAAAACACAGCATCGGATGGGACGGACGCGACCGTTATGGAGAGCCGCTTCCCGCCGGCACGTATCAATGGAAAGCCCTGCTTTTTGATGGAATGAAGTCCGACTTCATGGGCAGCGTAGGAGCTTCAGGACGTCCTCCATACCGTACTCCCGACGGTCTCGGCGCCATCGGTGGGCAGCATGGAGCAATGAAATCAGTAGCCTCAGATGATGGAGGTATCTACATGGCCAACGCCTGCGAGGAAGGCCAGCCATCGGTCAGGAAGATCGATCCGAAGACCGGTGCCGCCCTCTGGAAACGATCTGCCGGCGGATTCAAGACCGCACGCCATATCGCCGTAGGAGACGGCATTGCCTGTTTCGTAAATACTGACAAGACCAGCGTCAGCCTCGTCCGCATCGATCCCGCCACAGGACGAGATGTTCCCATGGGAACGGACAAAAAGGCAAAATCCCGGGTAACACTGGAAGTTCCAGAGGAAAAAGATGCCGTCCAGGGCATGGCTATTGTAGGCGGTAAAGCCTATTTCAGCGTCCCATCGGAAAACCGCATAGGTTCAGTGGATCTAAGCACTGGCACAGTAGAAAACAACATAGGCTGCAAATCTCCAGCACCGCAGGGCCTGTCGCGCTTGAACGATACAACTCTCCTTGTCTGCAGTGGAAAACAGGTCATCGCGTGGGATGTCGCCAAAAAGAGCGGACGGGTTCTCATCGACAATCTTGAAGCACCCAAAATCGCATGCGCTGATGCGAAAGGGACTCTCTACGTGTCCGACCTCGGGAGTTCCCAGCAGATCAAGAAATTCTCGTCGTCAGGCAAGCTCATTTCAACATTCGGCATAGCCGGAGGCCGAGGCGACAATGCCATTCCATATAATCCCCTTGTCTTTGCCAACATCACTTCAATGACAGTCGGCGCAGACGGCAACATCTGGCTCGCAGAAGTCGCATCACCCCCAAAACGCTTCATCAAACTGAGTCCTGAAGGCAAATGGCTCGAAGACTTCTACGGTCCCGTTGCATACAATACGTTCGGACCCGATCTCGACGACATGTCCCGTGTGTTCTACAACTGCGGAGGAAACGCCAAGTTCGTTGAGACCAAGGTCGACTACGACCTATACAGGAAGAATCCGATGGATCCCGCTGCTGCCTGGAAAATTGTTTCCATCCAGGATCTCGGACTCGGAGCCGATGGCGTGACACGCAATCCAATCATGACCGATGTCGCCGACAATGGTTATGG
>Ga0302238_1001546_pt1 | contig 18393 bp, 27 predicted proteins | sample AAG_UR_Asn_MG_FD_193527 | JGI IMG/M metagenome (GOLD analysis project Ga0302238, IMG submission 193527) | Enriched activated sludge microbial communities from anaerobic digester in WTTP, New Holstein, Wisconsin, United States - AAG_UR_Asn | ecosystem: Engineered > Bioreactor > Anaerobic >...
CCAGTAACTAATATTCTCATATTACATCCTTCTTTATAAAATCAATTGCTTCGTCAATATTATCTACTTTATGCGCATAGGCCAAACACCCTAATGACCACCCGGGTATATTAGGTATATCGATGCCGTCAATCATATATATTATACGCTTATTTAAATACGCCGCAACAGTTAATTCGCCCCATGTACCACTGCCACGACCAGTAGCCTTATCAATTTTAATGAAAAAATGACTACACCTCATTACATCTTGAATATCGGGTATAATAAAATTATTATATATCCATTCTTTATATGTAATTGTATCTTCTTTTTCTAAAGGACAAAATTGCGTCGACGGATTTATAACTTTACAAATACCATATAATTCCTTTTCCATCTTATTCCGCCAAGATGATGGATCTTTACTATATTCTATACTACCACTTAAATATACTGATTTATTCATAAGGTTTTGCCCACATATTTATTAGTCCATAATTTATTGAAAAAATACTTAATTCATTTTTATTACATTTATATTCAAAATCTAAATAAGCTTTAGGTTTACTTGATACCCCATAATGCTCATTAAAAATAACGTTTGCTTGAGCAGCCTGCCATGGTGCTGCACTATCACAACTTCTAATTGAAGTTAATTCTCGTTTGGAAAATGCTTTATTAATTAATTTAAGCTCAATAGGGTTATATAAACCCAATAAATGGATTTGTTTACTTTTATTATTTAATTCAATAAAATTAACAAAATGTCTTATAAAGAATAATCTAGACATCGTATAATTAAAACAATTATCCTCCAATGAATCAGCAAGTAACCTTATTTCATTAACACCCATTTGCTCCCAATAATGTGGTGTTGTTAAATAAATATCTTTCATTAATGCAGGTATTAACGTTCTGTATCCTATTCCTATTGTATTAATTCGAGGATCATTAATAAATGTATTATAACAATCAGTATATTTTATTAATGTGTCTCCTTGAGGTACAGCCATTACATTAAATCTACCCCTTAAATCCTTTTCATAATGTTCATCTAAAAATTTAATTGTTTCAGATTTTGTTATTTCTGCATCATGATATTTATCTGGCGCAATAATTTCATTTGCATTTATTTTTGTTGCAAGAGATATAAGCTCCTTGCCTTTAATCATATATCCTTCGTTTGCTGAATTATCACATAAAATATATGTATCCGGATGTTCTTTTTTTAAATCTTTATAATATTTGGAATATTTTCTATTCTTTAATAAATGCCCTAAAACCATTACAAAATTTGAATCATTTGGAAAATCGTTTAAATGTGGTATAGGTGTTATAATTGCTAATTTCATTTAACCATTCCTATCAGAATAAAATAGTTCTTGCTTGATTCTATCGTGTCCAACTCCATAGTTCATTAAATATTCAGATACATCTGTAATCATTCCCTCAATACCACAAAGATAGTATATTATATCATCTTCTATTGGTAACTGATCTAATATTTCTGTCACTCTTCCTTGATGTATATCAAGACCTTCAACATTATCCTTTGTCACTGCAAATTTTATATTAAAATTATTTTTTAGCCATTGATAATTATATAATTCATTTTTAAATCTTGCACCGTATAATATTAATTCTGGCTTATGCTTATCTTTATTAGCCTTTAATGCAGATATAAAAGGTGAAATACCTACACCAGTTGCAATAAAACAATATCTTTTATCTGTAGATCCAGGACTAAAGTAATTAAACACCTCTCCTATATCAAGTTTATCACCAGGGAGTAATTGAGCTAGTCTTCCAGATATTTTACCACCAGGAAATCTCCGGATCAATAATGTGATATAATCATCACTCGGAGATGAACAAATACTATATGGTCTATCATATATAGATATGCAGGTGCCGGGGTCAAAATATAATCCCTCTTTTGTAATATTTAATTCAAAACAATTTCTTGAATAATCTGTTTTACTTATTACTGTATGTTCCATTATACACCTGTCAATTTATTATAACAAAGAATATGCATTCTGGTACACACTCTCCAATGTTTTTTCTGAGCCATTCTCCATGCAAATTCTGTTGTTTTACTCAAATCGTTTACATTATCACAACCGGGCATTAATATAATACGATCTTCATGTATACCACAACCTTTGATATATTCTTCTATTATTGCATCTATGTCTTGTTCTAGATTAACCACAAATTTATACCAATGATTCGGGTGTGAATTAATTTGATTAATTGCATCCACATTTACTCTCATACTTTTAGCCATTCCAGAGTTAGCTAACTTAGCAGAACAATTGATTTGTTGAATATATGTTTCGTATAATTCAGGCTTAACAACTAAAGACCCGTTAGTTTCTATTTCACTGTATATATTAGAATATGGATACTTTTCACGCATGTAATCTAAAAAACTAATAATGGCGTTTGCGTTCCGCGGAATAGTGGGTTCGCCACCAGTCCAAATAATGTGGGTTCTACCATCTAATACATATGGCAATTCACCCAACTCTATAATTTTTTCTTCTACTTGTTCATTTGTATACTCTTTACCGTTTTTCCAAACAGTTTCGCTATCACACCACCAAGTTGCTTTCCCTGCTTTCATTAGCTCGCCATTGACACCGCCACAAGCTAAATTACAACCTTGCATGCGAATAAATAACGCAGGGACCCCGGTGGTAAATCCTTCGCCTTGTATACTCATGAATATTTCAGAAATCTTCATTATGCAGTCTCCAATGCAGATTTAATTGTATCCTTAGGCATTAAACCTCTAATAGTTCGAACAAGCCCACCATCTTTATATATCATAACTGTCGGTATTGCCATAATTTGATTTTCTTTTAAAAAATTACGAACTTCTGGTTTATCTTGTTCATCTGCATTAATCATAACAAGTTTAAACTTACCGTCCATTTCTTTATGTAAAGATTCTAATATGGGTGTCATCACTTTACAGGGACCACACCATGGAGCCCATACATCTACTAATACTAATCCTGTTTTTGGTATCATGGATTATCCTCTGGAAAGCTATCTAATTGATTTAATATGTCTTTAATTTGAAATTCAACACCGGAAAGTTGCATGCCTAGCGTTGATATGGTGTTTACAATAGTAGTATTTATTGTCTCACGTTCCTTTATTTTTTCTGCTAAATCTTCTAAAAGTTCTTCTTTTGTGTTTCCCATATCCTATTTCCTTTCACTATATAATAATTCAACTTCTGGATTATAAAATATCCCCTCTACAGATAATATCTTATCCCACAAATCAGGGTCTGTCCATTTTTTCTTAATTGCCGGGCTGAAAATAATATTTCTGATATCATAACCACCATCTAACCATAAATTTATATAGTCTTCGTATGTTGCCTCAGCATATCCCGTCTCTGTTTCATGTACGGTTACGGATAATAATTCAAGATCGCGTTCGCCATTATTAAATTTTGTTTTGTTAAATATTTCGTTAATAATTGCATAAAACATCACAGCATATTGTTCAGCTGTAGGAGAACATGGCATTTCAATCCATCTATCATTATTAATTGTTACCAATTGTTTATAATCATTTTTTTCTTTAGTCCATAATGAATATGCATTATCAAAGGAACTTATAATATCTTTAATATGTCCTTTCATCAAACCAAAATCCAACACCATTCCTGCATTATCTAAATATTGTGACTTAACTTTTATTTCGACTTTATATGTATGAGAATGAATAGATTTCTTGCATCGATCAGATGAACAATCTCTGACTATATGCATTCCGTTAAATTGAAATTGTTTTCTTATTATCATAATATTATCCTTCTGTCTTCCAAGATTTTACAAAGCCTTTGGCAATAAGAGGTTTATCATAAAATGTTTCTTTACCTCTCTTTACTGAAATTTCATCGACGTAAACATGTGGATAATCCTTTATAAAGTATGATAATATATGATATATATCCAATAACAAATTACCACACTTTTCAATTAATATATATCGTTCACTATATTTAATTGACTCTTCATTATCCGTTATTAAACAATGATCGAACCGATCAATTATGTCTAAAAACTGTTTAATCTGTTCGGCATCAGGTATATTACTTTTAACTGTTATCGATATTTCAATAGTACCACCTATTTTACCCCAATGCCCGGTTTCTACAATATCTGTTATTTTATACATTTTATCTCCTATTTTCCAAATTTATCTAAAAGTTTTTTATTGTTATTAATTCGTAATAATGCATTGAATATATCCCAACCGTGTTCCATGTCTTCTAGACTTAAGGGATAAAATTTATATTCCTCCGAATCTTTGCTTAATTTAATAATACCACCAGATTCAATTTTTTGTTTATATGTTTCTTCATATAATATTCTATACGCTGATAATTGTATAGCCATCTCAGGTGATACATAGTTGCTTGTTTTAATATCTAATAAATAAATTTTATTATCTTTCTCTGCTATTAAATCTATAGTACCACCAAATAAATATTCTTCACTAACTAATTTTACTTCACTATGAAGATACTTTGTTGGTTTCCAATCCTTTTCCCAATTACAAAAAGCCATATATCCAAATTTAGCTTTCTTTAAATGCTCTTTAGAAAACTCTGATATATCAGGCATTTCATTTTTAATCTTGCATTCGCATAAATAGTGAGTAATAGTTCCTATTGACGCAGCTTCTTTTGTAATTTCGTCACTATCAATTCCTTGCTGTAGTGCTATCTTTTTTGCCCAATTGATAAGAATTTGTTTGTTCCAGCCAAGGTTATTACTTATAACCGTTGTAACGGAAGGAACATTAACTCCATTTGATGTATAATACTTTGTATGTGCCATTATTTATAATAATAATGCACTATATAAATTTTTCAACTATTTTTGTTGCGAAGAATTTTATATGATTCAATCATCAATTTATCACGCATATTCTTTTTTCTATTAGATTCACCAAAACGTTTTGTAAATCCACCTGTTCGCACTTGTGCCGGAGAACCTGGCCGTTTTGTTATATCTATCTTTTTAACTCTCATTATTCCGCGTGGCTTACCAATACCTATTATACCCTTCATGTAATGAGGTCTTATATGAGCAATTGCATCCCCAATTTTACCTATAATATCAGACATTGGCGATGAATCGGGTGGGTCTAATGTTACAAGAGGTGCAGGCGGTCCTTCTGGTATATTGTCACTATCAAATTCTTGATATGTATCACGAATATATGTAACTAACGATCTATATAAATCATTATTATTGCCTTTAATTTGATTTAATAATTCGGATACAGGCATATTACGAATTTCATCACTGAAATTCTCTACATCATCACCCATACACCCACAAGGACCAAACATTTCCTTAATGGGTGCTTTTTTTGTTTTTTTCTTAATTTTCATAATATCGTCCTAATTACGTTGTTTCAACATATCTATTATATGTTCAAAATCTCCATTGTTATAAAATACTTCTGGTGGAAATATTTTCTTCATTATTATATGATCTGATGGAAACATATTGATCAAATTTCTCACAATAGTTCCGGAAAGTTCAACTGGACCTGATATATGTGTTGTTTTACCTGTTTTAGTAACTATAGGCATATCTTGATTGCCTAAATCAACTATCGGCCGAATGGTTTCTGAAACTTCAATGTCTATGTTTTTTGCCCTAAGTTTTCCGAGATTTTTAACATAATCACTTACTCTATCTGATCCGGCATATACAGTAAATATTACATTATTGCCTTTTAATTTTTCACTTAATTGTTGTATATAAATATCAGGGTTTTTTGCTTTTTTATCATTCCCGGCAGTTAATAATATTAAATCCGCCAAATCTTTCACCGGGCTAATAGATGAAAAAATTAATTTCATATTTTTTAATAATGGAAAATAATAATCCCTCCATATAGTTTCTGATATTTTTCCTCCTGCGCCTTGTCGTTCTCTTCCAGAAGTAAAGATAATATTGTAATCGTTTCCATCTTCACTCATTTGTTTTGCAACATTAAAATGACCTATGTGTGGTGGTGTAAATGATCCTGGGTACAATCCCACTTTAATTGTATCGTTATTTTCTAATATTAAATTTACAATTTTATTAAAATTCATTTCTGAAATTTTCCATACATTAAATTAGCTTTACTAAAGTCTAGTCTATCTACTAGTTTTACTTGATTATCTCCTATAAATAGCACAAATCCTTCGCCGGGTGTTATTTCCCAGCTACCGTCAGGTTGTTGTAAAAATGATTTTCCTAGTTTACTTTCTACTTTATTAAATATATTTACAAATACACCCTTAATTTTAATCATATAATATGTGGCAATAATTAAAGCTTTAAAATTAGGATCTTCTATAATTTGTCGAAGTTCATCAAACCTTTTTTGTGCATTTGCAACACCTCGTGGACCTTTTCCTTCAGATTCTGCGGTTTGACGTATATCAAAAAATTCGTTTAATGCATCACTAAATTCATCTTCATTATATTCACCATGAGATGAAACTGCATTAGTATATACGTTTGGTGGATCTTTCTTAACCTCATTGTTTAAAAATCTTTTAAGTATATCTAATAATCTCGAGTTTATATAAAAATTATTAAATTCATCTGTTATGGATTCTACATTAGATTCTACTATTTTCATCCATTTTTCAATTAATGATTTATCTGTTTGACTAATATCAATATTAACTTTTTCATAAGATGAACTTCCAATATATACACCCGTTTCCTTACCGGCTTGAATTAAATTTTGAATATTTTTACCAGCTGGGGTTGTATTAATATTATTTCCCATGGCTGAACCGTGAAACGAATCATGTACAAATATTCCTAATAAAGCCCCCTTAACTGCATTATAATTATCTGATTCTGCATCAACTGGTATTGCATATTTAATAGTATTAGGTTTAAACGTTATATAATGTTGTCCATCTATTGTTTCAAGTCTTTTATCTCCTAACGTCGCAAACAATAAATCACCTTGAAAAATTCTATCATCCCCAGAAGCCCCATACACTTTAGATAATTCTGATAGTGCAGATTTTAGTTTTTCTGTTAAATCACCCCTACCACCATAATATGCCTCTATATCATCTATATTATGAATAATCTTAGGATCTTTAGCAAAAGCTGCTTTCATAGCAATAAAGAATTCCCCATTATATTCTTCACGCGGATCTTTACCGAAATATAAAGCAGGCGCGCCATCTACTTTAAGATTAACAACGGTTTCACTTTCTAACCCCGAAAGATAATTTAATAAACCAAGAACTTGTTGTTTAAATAAATAAAATCCTTGTTTACCCATTTCAACTAATAAATCTTCAAGGTGAGATAAATGTAACTTGGGTATACCCGTACTTTCTATAAGTACGTTATTAAATGAAATATAATCTTTAAATGTAATCATTATGGGGGTCCATCATGTGATATTGATTCGGGGGTAGAAGGGTTAACCGGTACATCCTTAATCGTATTAACATGATGATCCATATACTTTATTAACTCGTCAATATGTTTTCTATATTTTGTTTCTAATATATCATTTCCGTGTTTATCTTCCGTAAGTTTAATATAACGCATTAATGGAACATATATATCTTTATAATTAGCCTTTAAACTCTTCATTATTTTATCTTTATCAACAAAGTCTTTTATATCTGGGGATTTAATTGTTAATGGACTTTTTGCTTTTTCTCTTAGTTCCTTAAAAAATTTAATAAACCCATCTGTACCAAATTTTTTAATATTGTTAAATAAACTTTTTACAGTTTGATCACCCGCTATGATGCCTAATGTAGATTTATCCATATCTTTACCTATTTGTGCGGGATCAGCAGGTGGTGGAGGAGCTGGCATACCTGGAGCCGCCGGTACTCCAGCTTCAGATATTATTAGTTTTAAATAATTTTCTATTACCATGTCAAATTTATTCATAATAATTCCTTACATTTACTGCATCGCTGGAGCTGCTGGAGCTGCTGGAGCTGCTGGAGCTGCTGGCTGATCTATTTTAGGCATATCATCATTTTCTTCATCATCATCTGCTTGGCCATTTTGTACTCTTTCTGAATTTAATACCTTAATCACATCTGCTGCAGCTGATGATATTTTTCTTAAAATTAAATACCTTTTAATGATATCCGCAGTTGATAACATATTATCATCATTAGATTTTAAGTCTACAGTTGGATTATCTGGATCACTGGCGGATATTATAGAATCTATACCCTTAACTTCATTGGGTAAATTTAACACATCAGACTGCATGTCTTGTATATATCTTTTTATACGTGTTGGATCCATTAAATCAATTGCATTAATTAGTTGTTCACCATTAACAGGTGTATTTTTATCAATTTTAGGGGTTTGTGAATCTTGTCCTGGGGGAGTTCCACCTGCCGCGGGATCCATTGCTGGAGATGCACCAGCCGCTGCGGGATCTATTGCCGGTGGTGCTCCGGCAGCTGCAGGGCCCATTGCTGGAGGCGCCCCGGCAGCTAATGGATCCATCCCTGCCGGATCCATTCCAGGGATTGGCATACCGGCTTCCCATAATAATTTATTAAATAATGTTGTCATGAAATTATTTACCTTATAGCTAATGAAGATTTTACCTTTAATTGATTAAAATATGTTCTATTTAAAAAATGTAATTCATATTGTGATGTAAATCTTTTTGCGTCCTTAAGGGAATATTCCTTCTTTTGGCGTTTTGACAATTTGGATAACAATTGTCCAAATTGTTCTATATATTCACCTTTGCCGCTTAAAATACCATCACAAAATTCGCGCATAGAATTAACGCCCTTAAGTTCAACAAACGTTATAGGAATAATACGTTGAATCTTTTTTAATAATGTTCTAAGTAACTTTACCATATCATTTTTATCACAATACTCAAATATTTCACAATTTAAATCGTTATCACCCATACATAAAATAACTTTCCCTTGTGTAATATTTTTAATATGTTCACAAATATGATATGTGACGTAATGATAAATTATTTTAAGGGTATCTTTATTCCTCAATTTTATATGTGGTAATAATAATTGGTGTTCTTTAAGTCTATTAATAATTGATGTTTCAATAACATCATCAAATAATCGACCAACATCTACTAAATGCAAATTGTGTTCTGATACGTAACAATTCATATTTTTTGCAAAAAAAATTTTTAGAATCTATAAGTACTATCAAGAGCTTTAAGCATAAAGATATATTACACTTTATAGTACTCTTAGGCTCTTCAAGTTATATTTATTATACCTTTGTTTTTTTTATTTGTCAACGGGTGTCCTATATGTTTTTTATGTTTATTTGATTCTATACTGAGTCGACAAATTGATTTTTTGACATTTTGAAATCATTCATTTATAAACGATTTTAATATAATTTTTTCAATTGTATTCAAATTTAAACCATTGACGTTTGCTTCACTAATTATTTTCTTTAATGCTGAAATATTTTCTTTTATTTTACTTTCTACATCTAATTCTAAATTATATTGTGCAATTAATTGTTCAGTAGTTAATTGGTCATCTTTTTTCAAATAAATTGAGTTATTTAAAATTGATAATTCAGCTTCGTTAATTAATGATTTCAACCTTATTATGTATAAATCTGATTTAGTTAATACCGCGCGTTCAATAACCGTTTCAGGTTTCTTTATTATTTTACCTGATTCATCAATTAATCCTAATTGAAATGCCGGCCATTTATTAAAAGGTGTTTGTAATCTATTTAATAAATAACCCATTGTTATACCATTTTCAGTTGTTTCACGTATCATTGCATTAAAATCTAAACCGCGGACATGGTGTTTACTAAACGGATTTATAGGACACCCTAGACCTATATTTGAAGAACCACACCATATACATTTACCACCATTGTTAATATGTACATGTTTACCCTTAGGCCCGTACGGACAACCTATACCATAATTTGGAGAATTACAATAAATACATTTACTTTGTGCCATAATGTTTACCCTTTATTTTTAGGAGCTTTACCAATTCTAAGATTTATTATACCATTATAATAATTTTCGTTCAATAGTACACCCATATCAAATTGTGTTTTTGCTTCATGGTATGCTAATTCCCATTTACTATTACATAATTTTAATATTGAAAATTTAAAGTTATCTTTACCCAATTGTTTAATATCATCGTTTAATTCGTTACTACTACTGGTATAAGATTTCCAATCAGTTTCAACAAGTATATGTCGCTTATTCTTTTTGCCCTTAAGGGGTTTAAGTTTTTTAACATGTAACATTTGTTTCTTTCCTATATACTTTTTCCCGGTAGTAGTATTTTCTATACAATATATAAATCCATATGTATTTCGAGGAATTACATCATTATATTCCCAATGCCCTAAATCTAAATGTAAATTATTATTCATCATATGGTTCTTCAACATCTAATAATGATTTCATTATTCTATATTGCAATTTATCTTTTTCTTTTTCCTTATCAGGTAATTCTTCATATGGAACATGCTGATCCGCATTCCATTCTTCGCGGGGATTTCTTTCCATCCATTTTATATGAATATACTCAGCACCTGCTTCTTCATCATCCGGAAATTTTTCAACAGCTTCCTTGGCTGCTTCACCTGCAGCTAAGTTTTCTCTTTTCCAATCAGAATGCAATTTATCAAAAGGAACATTAATATCACCTTCAGTACCATCACTATTCTTTTTTATTCTAGGTTTACCTGTACCTTCCGGATCCCAGTTCTTACGCCATTTTTCATGGGCCATGGAAGCAAATTCAATTACGGGATCGGTATCTTCTAATATTAGATTAACTAAATAATCAAATTTCATTTTTATTTATTCCTTTTTATTTTCTTTTCCATTTTATCTAATTCGGGGTAATATCTCGAACCCAATTCGGCGACATGATCCTTAGCAATTTCCCGTGCAATATTAGGATTTGATGTATGTTCTTTTTCAACTTGTGCACCGCGTTTTAATGATTTCTTTACTTTTTTAAGTGGCTCATTATGTTTTTTGGCTAAGTCATTATCAGACAATCCGTCTGCTAAACCACCTTTAAGATATTCTTTTTCTGTCAATATAGGTTGAACTGTTTTTTCTATATTTAAAAATATTGATTTATTCAATCTATCTTCAAACATGCCTACTAATTTTGTACTTAATTGTTCAAAATTATTATCATCCGTGTTAAATTTAATCTTTAAATGTCCATAATCATTACGTACAGTATCATAAACTTCTGTATGCTCTTGAACCATATGTTCAACAATTCTTTCTAAATTTTTTTGTGTTATTGTTAATACAAATGATGTATTTAATTCTTTAATTATGCGTCTAGGATACAAAGCTTTATTAAAATATGAATCAAATAATGTATTTTTTCTTTTTCTTTTTTTAGCATTACCTATTCTAGTTATAACATTACCTTTACCTAATACCTTGGGTATACGCGCATCACCTTTTGCATAAAAGTCTGATCCGCCGGGCACATCACCACCATGTCCAGTACAATCAGTATTTGGACCCATTAGTACACTACCTGCGGTCATTTCATTGATTTTTTTCTTATTTTTCATATAATACTCCGTTGCAATATGTCAAGTTTATCGTATAATTATTTAGTATATACAAGGAGTTTTTAACGGTATGTCTGGCAAAAAATCATCATTATTTGATTTAATGACTAAATATAAAACAGAATTTGAAGAAGATGCTGTTATTAATGAGTTTAATTTAAAAGATAAACAATTAATGTTACCGGGCATTAAACATAAATATGTTGCCTATCTAATACAGCATAAGGTCCGTAAACATGAATTAGAAAACATAAAGAAAGAAGCCATAGAAGAACTTTTTAAAAAAGAAAATTTAGATATAGGTTTAAGTAAACAAGCAATGGAAAAGAAATACGAAAATTCAGCTCCAATTCAAAAGATTAACAGTTTAATAAAAGAACAAGATATAATTATTGATTACTTGGAAAAAATAGAAATCATTTCTAAATCAATGACCTATGATATTTCAAATATTATAAAAATAATGGAGCTAGAAACCACATAATGGTTAAATTTGTATTTGATTGGGATCCCAAATATAAACTTGGCATCGTATATAGCGAACAATTAGATTTGCTTCGCGAATCAATGTCTGTAGAAGATAAAGGTGCAACACTAGGCAAATACAGACGAAGTGGTAATTGGCAAAGCATTAGAAGATATGCTATTACAAAAAACGGAAGATTTAGTATTGGAATTTTTCCCGAAGTATATAGTCAAATAAATTTATTAGGTATACCTAATGAATGTATCATAACTGATAATTTTAAAAAGAAATTTAAATGTGGTTGGATAAATGATGAAAACTACAACCCATTAGAATTAGATATAGTTCCTCGTCAATATCAAATTGATTGTATAAAAAAATGTTTACAATTTGGGCATGGAATTGTAATGATAGGTACTGCTGGCGGTAAAACATTAACCATGGGAATGTTAATACATAACATTAACAATATAACTCGTGGTAAAACATTACTTATTACTATCCCTTCACTAGTTAATCAAACATATGAAGATTTTATAGAATATGGACTGGGCAAATATTATACCATTAGTAAATGGGATTCTAGTAATCAATATACTGATACGGATATAGTTATTGCAAGTAATACTATTTTAATGAGCAAGAAACAAGATATAGATATTTTAAATAATTATGATTTAGTCATAAATGACGAGTGTCACAAAACCCGAGCTGGGAATCGTATAAACGATATTTTCAAAAAAATTAAAACACCCCATAAATTTGGGTTTACTGGTAGTCTCCCAGATTCTAAAATAGATATATGGAACATTATTGGCAAATTTGGGCCTATTATATATGAAAGAAAAAGTGTTGATTTACAACGTGAAGGGCATATTGCATCAGCACAAGCTGTTATATTAAAAATAAATTATAAGAATAGACCAATATTCAAATCAAAACCTAGTATTACAAATCCTACGGGGTTATACATTGAAGAATGTGATTTTATTTATAAAAACGAATTTAGAAATAAATTAATTGGAAAACTATGTAATAATATAGACAAAAATACATTGATATTAGTAGACAGATTAGAGCATCAAGATCAAATCTTAGATACTCTGAAAACCTATGCTCCCGATAAAAACATACAATATGTCAGAGGAGAGGTCGAAATGTCAGACCGTGAAAAAATTCGTGAGTTGATGGAAGTCAATGATAACATTATTTGTGTTGCTATGAGTAGTATATTTGCTACAGGTATTAACATAAAAAATATACATTATATAATATTTGCATTAACAGGAAAAGCAAAAATTAGAATACTACAAAGCATTGGCCGCGGACTCCGCAAACATGATAGTAAAAAGTTATTAACCATATTTGATTTGGCAGATAATTTATATTATGGGTTGAAACATTTAGAACATAGGTTAGAATTATATGAAGAGGAAAATATAAATTATGGCATCAAACACATCGAAGAAAGATGGAGTTAATAAAAACATAAATACAAAATTAGCAAAAAAATTACAAAATGAATTAGCCGATGTTGAAGATTATTATGTAAACCCTAAAAGATTTAGCATTGAACTAGCAAAATATTATGAAACAGATGTCATGTCTGATGAATTAGTCACAATGGCTTGTAACATTGCTCATAGATTAGGATATAGACCTAATTTTATCAATTATCCATTTAAAGACGATATGATTGGGGATGCAGTCATTAAAATTATGAGCGCACTAACTCACAAAAAATTTAATCCTTCTCAGGCCAAAGGAAACCCTTTTAGTTATTTTACAACAATTGCATTTAATGCATTTAAAAACAGAATCAAAAAAGAAAAGAAAGCATATGAAGCATTACGGGTATATCAAGAAGAAACCTATAATAAAATTATGGGGGAAATTATGCCCCATAAAGTAGCACCATACAAAAACAATTCAGATTATTACGACTATAATAACTAATGAAATTTAAAAATAAATTAATAGCAATACTAGCAGATACACATTTTGGAGTACACCAAAATAGTGAAACTTGGCATCAAGTAGCAAAAGATTTTGCAGTAAACTTTAAAAAAGATTTAATAAAGAGGGGTATTCAAGATATTGTTATTCCCGGTGATATATTTCACAATAGGAATGAAATTTCAGTTAATACTATTCACGTTGTAAACGAAATTTTTAATATATGGAAAGAATTTAATATATTTATAATCCCCGGTAATCACGATACATACTACAAAGACAGAGCAGATGTACATTCTTTAGGACTATTAAATGGTTGGGATAATATATTTGTTTTCAGTGAACCGACATCCATTACTGCATTTGATAAACAAATTTCATTTTGTCCATGGGCCGGAGATTATACAAAATTACCATACAGTGATATATTATTTGGTCACTTTGCAATTAACAATTTTAAGCTAACATCAAATATAATATGTGATAATGGTATAGAATCATCAGACATATTAAAATATGCTAAATTTGTAATCACGGGGCATTTTCATGCCACCGATATTCGAAAGTACGATAATGGTACTATTATGTATATAGGATGCCCATATGAAATGTATTGGGGTGATTACGGTGACGATAAAGGATATTATATTTTCAATTTAGAAACAATGGAATATGAATTCATTATAAACAAATTGTCACCACGACACAAAAAACTAAAATTATCAGAAATGGTTGCGGCAGGAAAAATACCTGATTACTGGGAATCCGAAATTTATAATAATATTGTTTCATTTGAAATTGATAGAATTATTGATACCAACAAGTTAAGTATTTTATGTACTAAACTTCAATCCATGGGGCCAATGAGCTTTAAAGTTAACCATAATATTGCAGATAATCTTACAGCCCCGGGAGCATCACTGTCCATAGACGGAATTGATATTCAATCGAGTATACGAGAATTTATTGAGTTACTAGACATACCTAACAAAAAAGACGTAATGGAATATACAATTGATTTATATAACAACTGTATTTAAGGATAAAATATGAAAGAAAAAATTGGAATAGGCTTTATTGGAGAACCAAAAAATAAGACATTATATTCAGAATATAATTTTTATTATGAGCCTGTTGAAAAATGCACTACATGGACAAAAAACAAATTATTATACCAGATGATCAATGATGAGTGTAAACATATATTTTTATTAGATGAAGCAGTAGAAATATTAGATAATAATATATTCAATAAATACATTGAAGCCGCAGAAAAAAGTGGTATTAAATATCTAGTTTATAGTGGTAATTATAAGATTAAAAATTCAATTGATTATGACGGAATAGGAATTAGCTTTGCGGAAAAAGTAAACAAACAATTTTGTTATTATCATTGGAACATTTTTGAAGAAGTCGGATTTTTTGATGGAAGATATTTACAAGGCATACTAGACCAAATTGATTACACTTATCGCGTATGCCAAAAAGAATTGTGTGCCCCCTGGGGTTGGTTTGCCGATTATGAGGATAGTAATAAATACATAAAACAAATACAAGAGCCTGTTGATCCTGAGATATATGCACAATTATATTGGAATGAAAATCAATGGTTCAGACATAAACACGGCAAATTATTTAATGAGTTAACATCCGTAGCCGAAGAAGAGATTATTAAAAAACTAGAAGAACTAAAAAATGAACATGGAAAAAATTAAATTAGCAATTATTATTTTAAATAAAAGCAATAACAAATTACTTTTTGACTGTATAAGTTCTATTTTAGAAAAAACACAATTTAAGAACTACCATATTTATATAGGAGATACCGGTTCTACCGACGACGAAAAGGAAAGGATTAAAAATTTTATATTGGACAAACCGATTACATTGTTAGAATACGATTATTACAATTTCGGCAAATGTAATAATGACATAATCAAAAGGCACATAAAAGATGAAACCCTTTTGTGTTTTTGTAATAACGACATTAAATTAATAGATGATTGTATTACATCTGGAGTTAAAATGTACAGCAGAAATACATGCTCAGTGGGCACTATAGGATTTAAATTATTATTCGAAAACAATACAATTCAACACGCTGGTCAACTATTAGTAGTTAATGGCAATGAATTTGCGGCAATAACCCATTTAGGATTACACAAAAATAAGGACATGTTTTCTGACAGGAACATTGTTATAGGCAATACAGCTGCGTTAATGATGACACCAAGAAAATTGTTCAATGATATTGGAGGGTTCAATGAGTCATATTTGGAGTGTTTTGAAGACGTAGAGTATAATTTAATGTGCATTATAAAAAATAAATACAATATTTATATAGGTGATAAAACAGCATACCATTATGAAAGCAAAACAAGGAATAATAATAGCAATAAGATACAAAAATTACAAATAGACGCCTCAGAAAGGTTAATACCCTTTTTTAAATCTAATTTAAATAAAATTATAGAAAGCGGACTAACCTTAAATATTTTGAAATGATATTTTATGAAAATTGGTGCAACATATAATGTATTTGATGATTCGATTGAACATTTATTTGATTCTATTTTATCTATAAAAAATAATGTAAATTATATATCTATAGTATATCAAAGTATATCTAACATGGGAGAACAAGGCGATCAAGACACGCTTTTATTGCTAAAGGAAATAAAACAAAACAATTCAGTAGATGAAATTTTTTTATATACACCGGATATGTCTTTGTCTCCTACCAACAATGAATTGAACAAAAGAAACATAGGTTTAAATGCATGCAGGAATAATTGCTGTGATTATGTGATTCTAATGGATTCTGATGAACTTTATATGGATAAAGAATTGAGTGATGTAATAAAAAAATATTGTATTAATGAATCGTTTGACGCAATTTTTTGTAAGATGTATACGTATTATAAATATAAAAATATTATATTAGACCCGCTAGAAGATTATTTTGTGCCGGTTTTATATAAAATAGACGAACATTCAATGCTGCATTACAAATACATAAGCCCGGTTACAGTTGACCCTACAAGAATTTTAAACAATATAAACAAATATATAGTATGTGAACAACATGAAATAATGATGCATCATTTATCATATGTAAGAAAAAATATTCGCAGAAAATTGGAAAACAGCTCTGCAAGAATAAATTATAATAAATACATAAACGAATTAGTCGATTATTATAATAATTGGGAAATAGGAATGCCAGCGAAAGTGGCCGGTATTACAATTAAACAATATAATACTAAAGAAATAAATATATTACAATGAACGCAATAATAACAACATATTTTACGTCATACCTGGATGTGCAACGAAATATATTTTGGAAAAATAACGACCATAACATTACAAATACATGGGCAAAATCAATACATGATAATAATTTAAATGGAATTATATTGCATGATAACTGCGTAGATGAAGAATTTATAAGATATTACAATCCCATTAAATTTATTAAAGTTAATACAAATTATAATTTTTCATGTATAGATTACAGATGGTATTGTATATATGAACTCCTTAATAATCCTAAATATAAATTTGATTATGTATTTATAACGGATCTATCAGATGTTAGAATTGTTAATTCACCATTTACATCGCTTTTAAATGACAAAATATATATAGGCAACGATAACGCAGGAATTGTTAATTCAAATAATTATTTGAACAAAATTATATTCCCCCAATTACATGATTACCATTTTGATTTTTTTAAAATTATAAACAGACCAGTCCTTAATTGTGGCGTTGTAGGTGGGCATATATCTATAATTATTCCTTTAATAAAAAGGGTATTAGATGAATTTAATAATATAAAAAGAGATAATAAACGGTATTACGACATGGCCATATTTAATTATATTTTATATAAATATTATTATAATGATATAGTGCAAGACGGTGTGGCTAGTATTTTTAAGAAATATCAAAATCATAGAAAAGATGTATGGTTTATTCATAAATAATAAAGGGTGAAACAATGAAAATATCAGAAATATTAACAAAACATGGCACGGACAAAACTTTTAACAACAGAAATGGACATTGTTATGGTGAAACATATGACAATTTATTCGAAAAATACAAAAGAGATTCAAAGATTTCTATATTAGAAGTCGGTGTACACCACGGCAATAGTTTGGGTGCCTGGAAAGAATCATTTCCTAACGCGTTTGTATGTGGAATAGACATAGTGGATAATAGATACCCTCAATATAAAAAAGATGAACTTCATTTTATTTTAGGAGATATAAAAGACATAAATATAAAATCCCATCCATATATATCAAATAAAACATTTGATGTTATGATAGACGATGGGAGCCATTATTTGCC
>Ga0302238_1001550_pt1 | contig 18345 bp, 42 predicted proteins | sample AAG_UR_Asn_MG_FD_193527 | JGI IMG/M metagenome (GOLD analysis project Ga0302238, IMG submission 193527) | Enriched activated sludge microbial communities from anaerobic digester in WTTP, New Holstein, Wisconsin, United States - AAG_UR_Asn | ecosystem: Engineered > Bioreactor > Anaerobic >...
CAAAATTATAAAAATTATCTTTTTTTAACATTTTTATCTTTTATAAATCGCTTTATCTTCTTTAATTTCTTTTTTAAATAATTCTGTTTTAACTATATTATAAAAAATATCAATATTAGAAAGATTCCAATTACAAATAAAATCAAAAGTATTATGTTTGAATATATAATATATAAAAATTTTTTTAAATTGTTCTTTATCATTAATTAACATTAATTTTTTCCATATTTTTAAATTTTTTGTTTTTATATTTTATATCAAAAAAAATAATATTCGAATTCGAACCATCAATATAATTTAAATAAAAAATATTATTATTATATGGCATTTCTATTATATCAGGAACATTATCATAGATTAATTCAAAACAATTAAATACTTCAATAATATATTCTTTATTAACAATCATTTTTTATTTTTTTTAAATTTTTCAAATTAAATTTATTTTCAGCGAAATCAATATTTAAAATATTGCATTTAATATCATCAATTCTTGCAAAAAATTTAAATTCTTGATTATTAATATTTTCTATTTTATAAATATATAAATAATATCTATTATATATATTTAAATACAGAAAAATAATTTCTCTAATAACAACTTCTTTTGAGTTTATAATTAACATAATTTTTTATGGGCGATATCTTCTTTGCCAATCATTTTTTATTTTTTCCAAATCTTTTAAATCTGATGTAATCATTCTTTTCGCTTCATTTTTTATAAAATCAATATAATAAAAATGAAAATAATATTTAAATATATTATTTAAATATTTATAAATAATTTCGCTAAAAATTTCTTCTTTGTTTTTTTTTATTAACATAATTTAAAACTATATTATCTTTGTCAATTATTTTTTATTTTTTCCATATCTTTTAACCGCAATGATTTTTTGTATAAAAAAACTATTTGGAAAAAAATAAAAACGATCCGCGTTTATGGTGACCTACCACCGAGCAAGCTACGGTGGTAGGTCACCATAATGTAAATTAAATCAGAAAAACAAAATAAAATCAAGATTGCCGGAATGGAGCCTCCAGGGGGATTCGAACCCAACCGACATCTCGCTTACAGGGCGAGCGCTCTAACCAACTGAGCTATGGAGGCGTTTAAGGTGATGGCAGGGGAACCAAGATTCGAACTCGGAACAGACAGAGGATCAAAGCCTCCCGCTCTGCCAATTGAGCTATTCCCCTATTAAAAAAATATCTATCTTGTAATTAAAGACAAAGTATTATTATATTTCTCAGAAATATCACGAACACTATTTTGAAGATCAGAAATTCTTGATTGTTTTTCCTGTATTTGAATTTTTAATTCTTTTAATTGTGAATTTTGTCTATTAATAATAGAAATTAATTTTTGCTTTGATAATTTAAATAAAGGATTTTCATTGTCATAAGATAGTGCTCTATAAGCAGGTTTATCCATTTTTTTCTCCTTAAAAAAATAAAAAAAATACTATTAAAATATGATTTTTAATAATAAGATATTTAATCCGGCATTTATCTGTATGGTCTTTTAAGATTGCCTTTAGGCGTACAAATTCCAGCTCTAACTAATAAGTCCATTGCTTTTTTAGGTGTAGCTATTGATTTCCGAGCAGATTTCTCCATTTTATTAATAAGTTCTTTTAATTGTTTTTTTGTCATTTTTTTATCCAAACAATATAGGATTAAATTTAGAAAAATCTTCTTCCATTGTTTCATTCATAGCAGCAAAGCCTTGCCCTCCTGCATGCCACATATTAACTCCTATTACTTTTTTATCAAGACATAATTGACCTAAATCGCTATTCCAATTTTCACACATCTTTTTAAATCCATTTGTAGCTCCACTTTCTGTTATTCCCATTTCTCCCCAAAATGCTTGTGAAGTTAAAACAATAGGTCTATTAAATTTACAGTTTAAATTAATTGCTTTTTGTAATATTTCAATCGGATCTTTATTAACCCAATATGCTTGTGGCGCTATAAATGAACAATAATTCATATGGATATTCCATGCTAAATTATGATAATCTGGATTCCAATATGAAGATAATCCATGACAAACATTAGGAATATTATCTGTTATTTTTTTCCAATATATTTCTGCATGTTTTATTTCAGTAGATAAATTATCATCTTCATGATCATATTCCATATTATGAACAAATAAATTTAAATCTAATTCTTTAACGAATTCAATAACATAATCCGCATATCTATCCGGATCTTCATCTGGATCATATATAAATCCCCATGCTCCAACATTAATATTATTTTCTTTACATTTTTTAATTAATTCTTTTGCTTGTTCTTTTGTTTGTGTAGCTGACCAACCCGATTTTCCAACAATTCTCATCCAGACATTATCTAATCCTAAATATTTAAACCATGTAATTGCTTTATCAATTCCGCCTTCCTCTTTATAAATAGGGTCAAAATAATATAAAAAGGCCCCCTTACCCCTTGCGGCAGCTAAAGTGTCATTTAGAGGCTCTGTTGGCTCAACAGGAGGGATAATAATAGGCGGTTCTATTACGGGCGGAATAGATTCTTCTTCTTTTAGAAGATTTTTTAAATTATCAATAATTACCTGAAAACCATTTATTAAAACATTAATTATTTTTTTCAATGTAAAACCTCCTATTAAAATATATATTTATTCTAATTTATAAGTTTTAGTCCCTTCTTTTATTTTAATATTTTTTGATATGAAGGGCATTATCGATTAAATGCCCTTCTTTGTCAATTGAAAATAAGAGATAATTTCAATTACTTCCCCTTATCTGTCTTGTCTTTCTTGTCTTTCTTATTCTTTCTTTTCTGTTCCAGTTTTTTTTCAATTGGATCACAATTCCCTTTGCCACGACCTGTCATCGGTCCTTCCCCTTCGGGTCCTGTACCGTCTCTATTCGGCATTTTAATCACCTCCTTTTATAGAAAAAACTAATCCTTTTTAGATAAACTTGATATTTTAATTTTAATTGAATCTTTAAATTCAATTCTTTCAGAATCATAAATATTAGTTAATAATATAATATTTCTCAAACAAAACATATTGTCATCTAAATGAACAATTTTATTATTAATATATTCTAAATCTTGAAAAACAAAAAAATATATTAAAAAAAATGTATCAACGACTGCTCTTTTTTTTAATTTTTCCATTTTAAAATTCTTTGAAATTTTTATTTTGTTCCGCCAACAAGAAATCCAGCAATAGCTCCAGCCGCTAATTTTAAAATATCATACGGGCCAACAGCTCCCTTTTCTGTTGCATATTCAATATTAATCTTTTCTCCATCAGGATATTCTTTAGAAATTTTAATTGTTTCTTCACCAATTTGAATAATTGGTGAATCTCTTTCTAAACCTCCGTCAGAAGTTATTTTTAAAGTTGAAGTTGCGCAGCTATTTAAAAAAATACAAATAATAATAAATTTTTTCATTTTATTTTTCCTTTTTTTAAATTATTCAACAATATCATAAGATTTTTATCATTTTATTTTTTTGTAGAATCTTTAACTTCTTCAAGCCAGTCAAATAAAATTGGAACTCTTTTTATATCAAAACATAATTGATGCATAGACATATCAGTATTTTGGAGAAACAAATATTTTTCAGGAAAATAATGAAGAATTTCTGAATAATTATAAATATATAATAAATGATTAATATTATCATTAAAACTTTCTAAAAAATGATTAATTAACATTTTTGTTAATCTTTTCTGAAAAAATAGATTTAAATATAGAAATATACGTGGATATTATTCCTCTTTGAAAATTAATTTGATTTCTTAAAAATGAAAAATTATTTTTAAAAGTAATTTCTTCAACAAAACAATCTTCAACTCCATCTTGAATCATTTCAATTGTCGTCATCTTATTTTCCTTAAATTTTTAATTTCTCTCTTAAAAAGATTTTTTACTGTATTTTTTATAAATGTAATTTGTGAGTTACTAGTCACGAACACATTTTTAGAAAAATAAAATTCAAAAATAGAAAAACGAATAAATATATCAAATTGATATTCAATGTTATTTTTATTATAAAACTCTGGAAAAATATATTTAGTTTCCATATTTAATTTTTTCTAATAAATATTTAAATATTTAAATATTTTTTCGTTTGATTCGAAACTATCTCTGGAATTAGATATTTCAAAAAACTGGTTATAATCTTGGGGCTGAAAATAAAAAATTGGAACCTCATTAATCCCATCATTATCCCGATTATAATATGGAATTTCTTTTAAAGATAAATCAAAAACTTGAGGATTGTTTTTAAGACAATTAAAAATTTCCTTTAATGGTCTTGATTTGTCTTTATGTCTTTGCTCTTGCATTCTTATCTGAGATATTATTTCATCAATAAAAAATCTTCTATATATTTTTTTTATATTTTTATCATAAAAATATCCATCACCAGAAGAAGAGTCTATTATAAATCTAAAATAATCTTTTTTATATAAAAGTTCAACCGCATCTTTCCATAGTTCTTTTCTTTTCCCTTCATAATAAGTACCAAATTTAAATGTATAATGATTATAATATTCTTCTGTTATAACTGAAAATTTTTTTGGAGAATATTTCGGGAATGTTTTTGAAAATTTATCTGTTAATTCAGATATTTTTTCTGGATCTCCTTGAGCTGGAGAAATCACCTCAGTTGGGATCGCATAATAAGAAATTTCTTCTTTTACATTTGGATCATCGTCAAAAGTGATTAAGCTCCAATCATCATTCGATTCAACCAAACATTTAATTGTAATAATTTTTTCTTTAGAATATAAAATTGACATTATTTTCCTCTTATTTCTTTAATTTTAATTAAAGGTTTAATATTATGTTTTAAAATTTTTCTGCCCCAAAATGGGCTTTTAATCCCATAATAGACTAAAATATCATCTTTTGAGATCCGCTATTTTTTTCAAAATTTATTCTTTTTCTTTCATTTTTAATATTTTCCATGAAAAAATCTAAATAACCATTTTCTGGATTAACAATCTCATATGGTACAATTTCAGAAGGAACAATCTCATTTGAATCCGGGAAAATTCTTAAATAATCCATTACAAGAGTATTTAATTTAAAGAAAAAATCAATCTGATGAATTACATCTTTTTTATTTTTTAAAAGCATCATTTTATTATTAAGAATTTATTTTCAAATTATATTTAATTTGCTCTAATTTATCTTTATTTAAATCTAAAAAATTATCTAAATATTTTTTAAAAACCTCTCTATCATAAAACAAATTAAAAAAATAAGGCATTATTATATTTGTTTTATGTTGAATTAAATAAGCTAATTCTTTTTTAAACATTTTATTTTTTCCATTTTTTTCAGAATAGACATTCTTAAAAGCCTATAATCACAAGAATAAATAGGAAAAATAGCTAAAAAAATTTTATCGAGACCATTAATCGGATCAGATTGATCATAAAGAGATATTGTCTTTATTTCTGAATTATAAAGATTATTAAAATTTTTATTAGACGAAATAATGTTATTATATTGTTCTTTCGTCTGAGATATATTCTTCATCAAATTTCCTTGAGTTTTTAATAAAATGCCCTGCTATTAATCTTTTTATATCTGGATAGCTATCTTTAATAAGAATATTTATGTAAGTATTTTTATTAAAACCATCAAATTTAAATCTATCTGATTCAGATTCTATTACTCCTTCAAAAATTCCCTTTTCTAACATTTTCTTTCTTGTTTCTCTTAATTTTACTATTTTATTAGCTGTTTTTTTTATATTTTCTTTATTTAATTCTGTCATTTCACAGACATTTTCCAAAGTTATAATTTTATCTTTCTCACTAATTTTTTCTCTAAACCATAATATTGTTTTTGCAACTTCCATTGGATCAAAAATAACATTATTCATTTTAATAACTGGTCCAACTAAATATTCAAACGCATTTCCTAAAATAGATAATCCGAACTTTTTTAAAAATTCTTTTTCTGATTTGTTAACTTTTCCAACGCTAACCGGAATAGTTTGTTCCACAACATTCTCCTTTTAATATGATTATTAATCATAATTTAAATTAGACTAAAAATCAAGATTGCCGGATATTGTTTTTAATTAAATTTTTAATATTATCAAAATCAATTAAATCAAAATATATTATATAATAACTCCCATCTTTATAGTTTTTATATTTAATTTGAATGTTTTCTCCATAAGATATTTCGTCTATTAATTCAATAGAAGAAATAATAGAAATAATATTATTAATTAAAAATCTAAAAGAACAGTTTCCAATAATATATTTTTTTTCTTTATTCGGAAAAATAAAGTGCATTTTTTAATTAGTCTTTTTAATATTATTTTTAATTAAATTTTTAATGTCATAAAGATGAGTTAAACAAAAAGATTCTTGATAATATTTGTTATCTTCATAATCTTTATGTTTAATTTCGATTTTCCCCCCATAAGATATTTCACCAGTAGAAGGAATGGCAAAAATATTATTAATTAAAAATAAAGAAAGATAATCTCTATTGAAATATTCTTTTTTGTTATTTAGTGTATTTATAATTGGCAAATAATTAATATCCATTTTTAAAATATTTTATTCTCTTCAGAATATCTTTCTTTAAAATTATTTTTTTTAGTAATATTTCTTAATTCTTTTATTTCTTTTTTAAACATTGAATTATCCTTGATTGGAAAATTTATTTCTTTAGCTCCGTATCTTGAAATTAATTTAGAAAAATCATTTGAAATAACAACTAATTCTATTCTTTTAGAAATACCTGTTTCGTAATGCATTCTGTATATATTCAAATCTAATTCATCAAATCTACGACATTTTCCATATTTTCCATATAACAAATATCTATCATCTGACATTTTTAAATATTTCCCTCCATTACAGTTACCGGGTTATCTGATTTTGCATATTCATTAGCATCTTTTATGTTATATTTTAAAATATCAATATTAATAATTTTGCAATAACAAGAACAACAAACGCCTTCTGAAGAAAACAATTTAGTTCTTTTATCATATTTTAATTGATTCAAATTCCAATAATTTTTAAATTCTAAAAAAGGTAAAACTATATGTAAAATAACAAATTTTTTATACCGAAGAATCATCATTTTTTATTTCTTTCAATTTATATCAAATCTTCTAAAAAAGATTGATATTCTTTCATTGATTTTTTTTCAATAAATTCAGATATTCTTTTTATATCACAATCATACAAACCAGCGCAACTAAAGCTATTTATTTCTAAAACAAACAAATTACCATTAGAAGAACAAACATCAATTGTATAAATATCTTGAATATACGCCTCTTCTATTAATTCATCATTAATTACATCTTGAACAAAATTCCATTCTTCTCCATTTTCTATTTTTTCAAATTTAAATTCTCCATTAATTTTATATAAGCTTCCCGAAATTATTTCTTTATCACAAACAACAAATCTATATTCTTTTTCAATTTCTTTATATGAAGAAACAACTATAATTTCTTCATCCCTTAAATCGTAAGAATCTATATATAAATTATCATTTTTAGAAATAGACATTCCAGAAAATGTTTTTTTACCGCTATTCGATTTTACAAATATTTTATCTATATTATTAAAATAATCTTTAAATAAATTATCAAAAAACACTTTTGATGGGAAAAGATGAAAATCTTTATTTAGTAAATATTTGTAAAAATAATTAGAATAATAAGAAAAATCAAATTTTTTAAAATCACAATAACTATGAGGAATCCATAATGGACTTTTAGATTGCATATATGATATAAAATGAACCCCACCATGACAGATAACTAATTCATCTTCTTTATATATATTTAAATTTAATAATGGATTGAATTTTATCCTTTTTACGTTTTTATTTAATTGAATAAGTTTTTCTGCTAAATCATCAAATTCTTCCACATCTTCGATTATCCAATTTAATTTTTTCCACATTGGAGTTCCTTATCTCTTCTAGATTTTCAAGATTATTTTTTATAAAATAAAAAGGATTATCATTTATCACGATTCTTTTTTTGTTTTTGTAAATAATAAAAGGGATTGAATAAATTTTATTTAAAACAGTAAATTCATTATTTAATTTTGAAAAAATATATTCTCCTTGTTTAATAATAATAAAATTTTTTTTATTATTAATTGCTTTGTGATATACCATCATTTTTTTATTTTTAAACATATTAATCTAACATTCCGAAAAAACTATTTTCATCTTAATTCTTTTATTTTATTATTAAAAAAAACAACATGGATCAAGTTTCTGAATGGATTAACAATTGACCATGATCCTCCGGTAAAAAATTCTCTAAAAAATATATCAATATCATTTCTATTAATAATTATTTTTTCAAATTTTTTTTTGTTTGTCCGTATAATAAATTTATTCCAATAAAACATCATTTCATAATCATAAACAATTGATTTTTTATTATTAATCATCCGTTTCTACCTGCACCATAAGCTATTACGAAATCTTTTATTCCTAATTCTTTTGAATTATTTTTTATATCATCATATATTTTTCTTTGTTTTTCATTAAAATCATCAATATAAACTAAATAACAAATCTCTTGTGGTTCGTTTGTTTCTTCATCATAAAGATAAAACTTATCATCTCCTTCATTATTCATGATTTCTAAGAAACAAACATCTTTCTCTTTATCATTGTTTTCAAAATCCAAAGTCAAACAAATTGTTCCATTTTTATTTTTATATATATAACTTTCATTAATATCAATATATTTTGATTTATTAACATCTCTACAAATTATATTATCGTCTTCATAAATTTGATATTCATTTTTTTTATTATTAACTGTATTAATATATACATTATTAACTGATACAGGTTCATATATTTTATTATAACAAACATATGATTCATAATAGGATTCTCTTTCAAATAAATCTGGTTCTCTAACATTTTTTAAATCTTTTATTTTTTCTATAAAATTATAAGTGTCACCTACCACCGGGCAAGCCACGGTGGCTTGAATAGTTAAAAATGTTGCAATTGATTAACTAAACGTATTGAAGAATTTTTTTGGATATCTTCCAATTTAATTCTTCTAGGGCGGGTGAGACGCCCACTAGACATTAATTGACCTAAGTCAATCTCATGTTTACTTTTTATTAAAATTCCCAAAGCTCCATTTACGTCAGAATTTAATAATATTCCGGTAGAACTTTTAAATGATCCTCGCGTTGTTCTTTTCCCAATATACTCATCATGATGTTGCATGGTTTCTCCAGATAAATGATCACATTTTGAAGTATATGATTCTTCTTGTTTGCTAAAAGATATTCCATATAATTCACATTTATTGCTTAATTTTTGAATAAATTTCCCATATGGGATGTTGACAAAGTTTTGATTATTGACATTTCCCATTTTTGTATTCTTTTGTGCCAAATAACCCTCGCCCATTACAACATTTCCGACTTTGTTTATTATACAATATTGCAATATTAAATTAACATATTGGTTAATAGCGTCATTTAAAATTCTACTTCTTTTATAGAACATTCTTTTCTTATTCATTGATCCATTTTCTTTTTGTTTACTTTTTTTATTGAAAAATCTGTTATATGATTTTATTTTTTTACCATCCAGTATTATTGGATCTCCAGATTTATTGTCTAAAATAGTAGCAAAATTACTTACTCCTGGATCAATTGAAATTGTTCTATCTTTATCGACCGCATGTTTTTCTATTCTCTCCTCTTCATATATCCACTCAATTTCAAAATATTTAGCATTACATTTTGGAATTATTCTTACTTGTTTTAAATTTTTATCTTTAATTATTTCTGGTTTATTTACTTTTATATTATTTATTCCATATTTTTCTTGTAATTGTTTAGAAAATCTTAGAAAAAAATATTCTTGCGATTGATTTTTCCTGATTGGAAATTGTAATATAAAAAATCCACTTTTTTCTAAATATCCAGGAATAAAAACTGGCTCATCATATTTGCCTTCATTTTTTAGTTTTAACAAGGCAAAAAAAGATTTAAATCCTTGCTCTACAATTTTCATTGTTTGTTGTGCAACGTCTGATGGCAATAAATTATAATCCACATGAGTTTTTATTACTTCATAATTTTTGATATAATTTAAATATTTTTCTGTTTTAAAAAAATGTTGTCTAGTGTTGTATAATGTAACATTGTATAAATCTTTTGATTTATGAGATAAAAACTTTAAACATTGATATTCTGGTTTTGATAATTTTAATATGTTTTTTTTAGTGATTAACATTCGTTTTTTTGATCCTGAATATACTTTTTTATCGTTTCGGAACTAACGAAACCAATTGTTGAAATAAATTTCCCTCTTGACCAAATTGATCCATCTTTCCAATATATTTTTTTTAATTCAGGAAATTTTTTAAATAATTCTATTCCAGAAATACTTTTAAACGTTCTAACAACATCTAATGGAGAAACCGATGGCTTAGCACCAACAAATAAGTGAATATGGTCTTCCATTATTTCTTGTTCTATTATTTCATATTCATATCTTTTGCATATATTTAAAAATATTTCATTTTTTAACACATTGGCAATTTTATCATTTAATATATCAAATCTATATTTAGGACACCAAATAATATGATATTGACATAAATATTTGCAGTGATTTGTCGTTTTATATTTATTATTCTTCGTGGAGTTCATATTTTTCTTTTATTGCCCTTCTAATTAAATCTAAATATGTAAGGGTCATTTCCTCCTCAACAGAATAAACTCTAGCTAGATTTTCTAGCTCGCGCTTCCAATGTAGAGGAATGGAAATATTTATTTGAGCATTCATTTTAATCTCCTTTCATTCTACTAATATATATATTCTATATTAGTTTCTTTTCTTCCTTTTTTTATACGATTTTTTTAAAAATATTTTTTTATTTAAATCCGGCAGAAATTGACATTATTTGTCATAATCCGTATTATCAATCAGGGTCAATTCCTCCACTGGGCAAGCCCTGTCCTCGGTCGCGTTGCTCCCTCAGAGTGGTTTCCTTGACCCATTCTTATGAAAATCTTCTTTAAAAACTTCCGCATATTTTTTAAACAAATCAATATCTTCAATTATCATAATAGCAACAATAAATGAAGAAGAACTTGAATTACTAACAAAGCCATTGCGAATTTTCATTTTTTTCCTTTTTATAATTCTTTATTTATTTTTTTAATTAATTGGAAATATTCGGAATATATTTCTAATTTATATATGGTATCAACTCTATTCAAATAGTTTGTTAACATATAATATTCTATTTCGCATTTTTTAATAAATTTATTTATTAAACCATCATCCTCAATTATCTGCATATTTAATCCAAAATTTGAGTCTTTTTTTAAATTAAATTTTAGAAAAACATCTGAATAATCGGAATAATTAATGTTGTTAAGTTTTATATCGACAATAATTTCACAAAAAATTTCCTTAAAAAGAATCCCTTGCCATTTAAAGATAAATTTACCAATTCCAGAATTTTCAAAAACTTTTTCATTCATTTTATTACAAAAATCATTAAAAAAACAAAGAACTTCTAAAAAGCCACTTTCTTTATTCAAATCTAAATTTTTAATTTTTTCAATTAATTCCTTATTCATTTTTTTATCCTTTTTTAAATTATTATTATTTATTTTCTTCTTCCAAAATCCTCTTGGCTTTTTCTATCTTCTTTTTTCTCAAAGTTTCTCTTCTTTTTCTGTTAGCTGCTTCTTTTTTCTTTTTCTCTTCTTCAATAAATTTAATATTTTGATTATATCTTTTAAGCATATCTCCCACTAAAACATATTCAGGATTAACCGATTTTAAAATCAAATAATGTTCTGGAGAAGAAATAATATAATCTAAATCGTCTTCTTTGTAAATTTCTTTTGACGAAGTTTTATTAGATATATATAATTTAGAAACATCTGACTCTTTATCAGAACTTTCTAACATTTTTTTATATTTTTCAAGATTAAAAAATCCCATATTTTCTAAATTTTTCTCATGCTGTTTTTTAATATAATCTAATTCTTCTCCATTTGTAAAATATGAATCTCCGCAAAAAATCTCATCAATTAATTGTTCAATTGTAAAAACTTGAGCTTCTGGACCATCTCCGAAAATAACAACAGCTTTATCTTTTAACATTTTTTTCTCCTTTTAAATATCAAATGCAGGACATTTTCTACATCCGTTCTCGTCCAAATTATATCTTAATTTTTTTCTAAATTCAATAGCTTTTTCATGATACCAAATATCTTTTAAAAAATTATCTGCTTTTAAAATATCTAACCCTTCATCCCAATTTACATCTTTTTCACCTTCACAGAAAGAACAAGAAAATACTTTTCCCTCCACGTTAACATATAATGAAAACATAAAACTTTCACAAGAATCAATCATTTGAACTATATCATTATATTCTTTCCGGTCTTTAATTGATTTCTGAAATAAACTAGCGCTACAAGAATCCATTCCTATCTTAACACCGCTATCAATAGCACAATTAATCATATTGGAATATTCTCTAAAATCAATTTTTTTAATATTTTTAGCTCTTCCTTTATTTTTTAACATAAGAAAAACAACGGCATTTAATTTTTTAAGTCTTTCATCTTTATTACAATCTTCAATTAATTCATAACAATCATTCATTGATTCACTAGATGCAATTTGATGAATATTAATCTGAGTCATTCCTAAATCAGTTAATTTTTTGACAGCATTATAACATAAATCTTTATTAGAATACCTTGATACGGAAACAGCTCCACATAGCTGACTTAATTTCAAAGCATATTCATCTGTTAAGTTCCAACCATTAATAGTTATATTGGGGATGACCTTAACGCTTCTTGCATATTCCATCATTTTCCATAAATCTGGATTTGAATCAATGTCACCGATTCCTAGAGCACATTGACCTAATATTTTTGGGAATTTATCAATAATTTTTTTAAATGTTTCAAAAGACATGTTTTTACCATGCCCGGTATTTGATTTATAACAAAATCGGCAAGGTGAAGGGTCCGAACTATTAGAACCTATACCATCTCCATTAGAACCTATCCCATGGCAAATATCTGAAATTTCGATATCAAGGATTTCAGGACTATAAGGACAAAAATCAGGATCGTCTTCTTTTGTTTTTCCCCAACGCATTAAATTACCAGTTTCCATATCAAAAATCATATTATAATTTTCTGACATGAAAATTTTTTCTTTATCCGTAATAATTAGAGAAGGTTTCCGATTCTTCATTTTTTATTTCCTTTTTTATATGATTTTTATATTTAGAAAAAATAAGGTCTTTATAAGTTTTCAGCCACCATTGATCAAGATCTTTAATTATAACTTCTTTTAAATTAGTAACATAAATAACGCCTTTTTTTGTTAAAGGATATCTCGAAAATAAAGTGAAATATAACATATATGCCTCCAACAGAATTATGTTAATAAATTGTAGAGTTTGAATCAACTGTTTGCCGGATTTAAAAAAATATAATTTATTATTATTTAAATATAAGAAAACTATTTATTTTTAAAGTTAATATTTTCTTTAATTCCATCCAAGAAAAAATAATTCTTTTTAAAGGATATATTATTTAATCTTAATTTTTGTTCGTCAGAAAAAAGATTTAAAAAAATGATTTTTCTAAAAGAAAAATTAATTGAATTTTTATTAATAATTATTTCATTCTTTTTCTCTAAAATATTTAAAAACATTTTTTCCATTTTTAATTTTTCAAATTTTTATGAAAAATAACAATTTTATAATCATGAAGAACAGTATATGGATAATCGTATTTTATTTCTGTTATTTTATTATAGTTGCCTTTCTCATCCATATATCCTGCGAAAGAATCTGTTTCTATAAAAGTAATTAATGGATCTAAAGAATAAAGATAATCATTCCATTGATAAAAAGCATAAATTAAAAAAATGGAAGATATTAGCAAAAGAATTAATACATAATTGGAAACAACAGGAACAATAAATTTCATCTTTTTTTTCAATATTGTTATTCTAAATAATAAACAACAAATAACAAAAAAAGATGATAAAAGAAAACCAATAAAAATAAAATTAACAACATCCATTTTCTATTCTCCTTTTTTTCTCAATTTAATTAACAAAAATCATAATCTATGTTTAAAATATTTTAAAATATTAAAATCTTATATATATTTTTTAATTTTATTTTGTTTTATCTGTTTTTTAAAAAATTCAAAGCTTAATTTAAAACATTCTAATAATAAATCAGGATATATTATATTGTCATTTCTTGATAAATTAACTAAATTATATTGTTTTATATCTTCTTTTTTTTTAACTTGTTTAATAACATTGTTAAACCTTATTAAATTAATCATTTTTTCTCAAATTATTTTTAATATCGCGTTTTATTCTTTTTAAAATATTATTACAACAATCTGAATAAATTAAAAAATCTTGTTTCTGCATATATTTTGACAAAATATAATTAAATCTTTCCTCGATTTTATTTAAAATAATTTCTTTTGAAAAACAATTTGATATTAACATTTTTTTAATTAAGAAAAATCAACGCCGATGCTATCAAAATATTGAACTGGACATTCTTTTAAAATATTTAAAAATTCTTTTTTTGAAAATACTCTATCATATTCATCTTTAATTTTTTTTAATTTTAAAGCTTTTTCTTTAGGCATCGCCCAAGTAAAACTAGAACAAGAAGCAACTCCAACTTTTTCATCAGGCAAATTCTTATTAAATCCTAATTCTCTTCCAGCAGAAGAATTATCCAAATTTTCTTCTATGGCTTTTTCCCCACAAATAGGACATTCTTTACTCCATTTAGAAACGCCATAATGTATACCTTCTTCTCCATCTTCACAAAGAGTTTTTTTACAATTCCAACAATATAATCCAGCGGCAGATCTCTTACCAATATGATCACCTTTTAAAGAATAAAAATTTGTTCCCATTTTTTTCTCCTTTTTACAAAAAAAATTTAAAAATTTTCTAAATGAGAATGTTGTTTTAATTTTAACTCATAATTTTCTAATGATTCCCATGGGAATTTTACCCACTCATTTCTTTTTGATTTTTCTGAATAATAAAAAATTTTAGATTTTATTTCCTCTGGAATAATTTCGTTAATATACCAGCTACAAAATATTATTTTATTATTGTTTGGTATATTATTTAATAGAGTTTCTCCACTATGTACGATATCATCAACACATAAAATAATTTCATCATCTTTTAATTTATCGAAATAAGAAATTATTTCTTTCCCGTTCAAAATTAATTCTGAATTAAATAAATATGACAAACGACATGCTAATGGGATTCCACCTCTTGGAATCCCAAAGATATATTTAACATTATAATTAATTAATTCTTCATATATTTGATTTACAACTATTTCAAAATCACCCCATGTTCTTTCTGTGATGATCATGTCCCATGCGCCTCGCTTTCCATAGACCCTGCATAAGTTATTCGTACCCATGAAAGAGGATCTTCTCCATAATTTTGAATCTCTTTAATATTAGAACATCCGCAATAAGACAAACCGTTCTTTACTCCCTGAATTATTTTTGGAAGAAATTTATCAACTGATCCTTTATATTCAACTAAATTAGAAACTCCTTCGGAAACAATTTCAGAAGAAGGTTTTTCTCTAAATTTTATCTGAGCATTTAATGAAGCAGAGCCTTCATATACTTTTACCATTGAATTATTAGCTAGTGTTAATGGATTGCCAGGTGTTTCTTTTGTTCCTGCAAGCATTCCACCAAGCATTACAAAATCAGCTCCAGCAGCTAAACTCTTAACAATATCTCCACTCGTTCTAATCCCCCCATCAGCAATTAATTTTACATTATCAATCGATCTATCTTTTATTCCTTGATAGATCCACTTAATAGCGCTTAGTTGTGGATATCCAACTCCAGCTACTTTTCTTGTAGTACAATTTCTTCCAGGTCCAATTCCAATTTTTAAAGAATCAGCTCCCCATTCAATCAATCTAAAAGCTGCGTCTTGAGTACAGATATTACCCGCAATAATTGGTTTATCAATTTTCGATTTGATTTCTTTTATAAAATTTTTAACTAAAATATGATCGGCATGAGAAATATCTATAACAAAATATCCAATATGTTCAATATAATTTTCTATTTCTTTTAAAAATAGGTAAGCTTCTTCTTTCTTTACTCCTAATGAAATACCTATTTTTTTAATTACTTTATATTCCATATTATCAAAAATTTCTTTTAATCTTTTGGGATATAAAAAACGATGAATTGCGGCAGAAGCGCCGAAATTAACCATAGATGTTGCCATCAAATCTTCTGTAATAGAAGCCATATTTGCCGAAATAATTGGAACATTAAATGAAAGACCTTTAACAATTTCGCTATTTAAAACTGGATCTCTTCGAGAAAGAATCTCTGAATATGATGGAACTAATAATAGATCATCGTAAGTATATCCTTGCGGAACATAATCAAAAAAATCAGTTCTATCTTCCATTTCCCAATTTCCTTCTTTCTATTTTTATTTTTTTATTCTTCACTTAAAACAAACAAAACGTCATCAGGGTCAAATCCGTATTTGTCGCAAACAAATTTTAAAAATTTGTTAAACTCTTTAACTTTTTTTAATTTAGAATCAACAACATTTTTTAAATATTTTTTAGTTCTTATAGACTCTAAAAATTCTTTTTCAATATTATCATCATCTATATATGTCCAACCCCCATAAATTTCATACGAAATTTCTTCTTTTTCAAAATTAATGTCAAAAACAATCTCAACATTAAATTTTATATTATAATCAAAAATTGATTTAGTATAAATATCATCATATAATTTATATAAATCTTTATATTCATTGACCCCCATAATATTTTTTGGTATATCTTCTTCTTTAATTTCTAAAATTTTAGAATCAATTTCTTCTATAAGTTTTTTTAATCTATTTTTTTCTGCTATTAATTCTTTTAACATTTTTTTCTCCTAAAAAACAATTTGGAGCGCAGAGCGAGATTCGAACTCGCGCGAGGCGTTAGCCTAACGGTTTTGCAGACCGCCCTTTTCAACCACTCAAGCATCTGCGCTAATTTATTTAGAATGGTGGCGGACGATTGAGTCGAACAACTAGCCGCATAGGGAGTTGGTCTACAGCCAACCGCAAGTTCCGTCTTGCCTTATTGACGCCCGCCGTTTATCCTTCAAAATTAATATCCAAAATTTTTAAAACCTAATTTTTTGTTCCATTCATAAAAATTCAGGCAAGGAGACCCACGATCTTTAGTCGTGGGAGGAATTGCCTGCACTCCTTCCGTAATAAACTAATGTTCCAAAATGAAAACATGAATCAATTTTTTTGATTCCAAAATCTAATTTTTTACCATTTTCTTTGCAAACAACCGATTTACCACAATTATGTATCCCAGAAACACAATATTTTTTATTTCCAACTTTTACAATATCATTCGGTTGAATATCATATCTTTTCTTCCGAATTGATATTCCATATCCTTTCCGGTTCAATTGCAAACAACGATTATTCCTATGCTTTTGCGATATATTATAACTATTGCTTCTTTCTTGATTTGTTCCACCAGCTATTACAAACGCATCGTTAATATGTGATTTTTCTATATTCAATTCCAATCTCTTTGTTTTTGTAATATATCCATAGGTTATCTGATAATCTGTTTCATTTAATATCTTGTTCCTAATTATATTCATAAATGTTGATTCTTTATATGATTTCGTCTTCTTACATTCTAATTTAATGTAATTTTTATGTATCTTTTCATGACAACTTTTATGCAATAATGCCAAATTATCTAATCGATTGCTCCCACCTTTACTTCTTTTTTCTATATGGTGAATTTCAAATTTTTCGTTTTTATTTTTTCCACATAACTGACATTTCCCTTTTTCTCGATATAGCAAATATTCTTTTACATTATTATATTGATACAAATTTCCTTGTTGGTATTCAATTCCTTCGATATTAATATTTTCCATCTTTTGTATATCAAAGTTTCCTAATTCAAATATTACATTCGTTATTGGAAGTATTTTATTTAATTCATTAATAATTTTTTCATGTAAATTGTATCTTCTCGATATTGATGGCGGTAGCCAACCTTTCGGAATTCCTCGGTTCATGAAGCGAGGAGCACGATGCCACTTTCTGCTTCTCCTATTTCTTCGATACATCCGTCGGTCATCTAATCTACCTTTAGTTCTATTATCAACTGTTATTTCCGCAGAAAATAATTCTCGTTTCTTTGTTATACAAGAAATCCCAATCTTATCATATCCAGAAT
>Ga0302238_1001554_pt1 | contig 18302 bp, 14 predicted proteins | sample AAG_UR_Asn_MG_FD_193527 | JGI IMG/M metagenome (GOLD analysis project Ga0302238, IMG submission 193527) | Enriched activated sludge microbial communities from anaerobic digester in WTTP, New Holstein, Wisconsin, United States - AAG_UR_Asn | ecosystem: Engineered > Bioreactor > Anaerobic >...
TCATTTGGATTATCCATGAATATCCTGTTTGCAGCACAGCCATAGGTGGCGCTTTTTGGAACATAAGTCGGACCGTCATCACCTATTTCAGTGCTGTTTGACTGGTTTCCAGAGAGGAATCTCGGCCAATGATGTATTTTTCCGCCTGAATTCGTCCAGGAAGCTATCATGGTGTCATTCCAGTCAGTGGAATAATTTATGCAACCGAGGGTGATCTGTTTTTGATTGCTCATACACAGTATCTGTTTTGCCTTATCCTTTGCTCCTTGCAGGGCTGGAAGCAACAATGCAGCAAGAATTGCAATTATGGCAATCACAATCAGAAGCTCTATTAGGGTGAATTTCTCTTTCATTACACACTTCTTATTCCTTGTCTCCTTGGTACACTCTGACATAGTCCACATACATGTCAATGGTATTGTTATAGCGTTTCAGGTTTACAGGCCAACCGCCGCCGGTCGCAAGGTTCACGAAGAAGAACCAGGGTTCGGTCTTTGAAAGCTTTCCAGTAGGATGGCGGCCGACCTCGACATTGTCGCAATAGTAGATAGTATCGGTCATGGTGATTTTTGTACCATAGACGTGGAATGTGGAGAACCAGCTGGACTTGCCACCGATCTCTGTCATCTTGATCTGCTGGTAGATTCCTTTCTGCTTCTTTCCCTCCTCTCCCTGGTTCCAGTAATGAGTGGCGATCCAGTAGCCGGTCTGCTTCGGACTTTTCGGACCTTCTCCACCGTAGGCTTCGATTGTGTCGAGTTCATCTGCGGGTTCCTTTAGTCCCTTGTAGACACTGCGCGTCATCACCCAGAATGCCGGCCAGGAACCGGGTGCTGTCGGACCGATCATGCGGCATTCGAAGTAACACGGGACATTGGCCGTAAAACCTGTCCCGTCCATTCTCAAGGAAGAAATGAGACCGGTTGAATTAGTATTTTTCGAACAGCGGATCCTCATATAGGAATCAACCTGCGAGAACGGATTGTTCGGGGCTTCGAAGTCGGTAAATGGGACTGAACTGAAATCTCCTCCTCCGGGCTTGTGTGAACAGTATGTTGCTCCCTGCCCATCCTTTGAGATGGAAAGAGCCTTGTCGAAATCATCAACATAGATAAGTTTCATCCCTTCGGCAGGAGAGGGAGGATCTTTTGGAGCACCTTGGTTCCATAGGACGCCACCCTTGTTGTAGAGCTGGAGATAGCAGTTGTCCTTTTTCTTTTCATTCCAGGTATGGATTTTTATGGTGACAGGTCCATGAGGGAAATCGTCGGCGGGAAACTCAATCGTCCCGGTGCCTTCGGCATCAAGTTTTATGTTTTCTGCGAACTTGCTCTCAAACCCCCAGACATCTGGTTTTTCTGCAGTCGGCTGATGCCAGCAGGAGGCTTCGGCATCGGTCATTCCCTTTGCAGAAAACTTGATTGTAGTTCTACCTTTGATATCGGAACAATATCCAGGTGAATCCACGAAAGTCATATATGGTAGTTTCACGACAGGCTCCGGAGGAGGGACTGGACCTCCTGCATGGATGAAATTCCACTGTGCGGAGAACCAGTCCTTTTCTGTAGGTTCCTTGTCAATGTCACATGTGGCATATCCGAGCTTCTTCTCTATGTTAAGGAACTTGTCATTGGATCTGTTTTGTATTGATTTGATCGTTCCATCGATGGTGTTGAGTGTCCAGTGTGCTGTCTTGTCCGAGACATCTACGGCAGTGCACTCACACTTGCCTTCTCCATTTTTGATGTTGATATATTCTCCGGTCGCCTTGTTCTTGATCATCCTGAAACCGTCCTTGTCCTCCAGTATCCATAGATAATCTTCCGTATTGCCGTCACCGTATTTGAGCTCATTCCCGGCATCGTAGAGGTATTGGCTTGAAATCCATCTGTTCTGGATCTTGTAGACAGTGACATTGTCATTTGATGTCTTTGAAGCATCTGCCTTCTGTTCTTGTGCAAGAACAACTGGTCCGGACATGAGAGCGATTGCAATAAGGATTATTGTTTTCAATGGAACCTCTTTTTTCAGTAGTTGAACTTGTTCATGCTATAATCGAAGTAGTAGCTGCATTTTGATACCGTATTGTTGTAGAGGTCAATGGAACCGAGGGATTCAACATGACCATCGAAATAGGTGTGGACGGCATTCCTCTTGCTATGGATCAGGCGGATCCTCGCCCCGTAGTTTGATGTCCATTTGCATCTGAAGCTTCCGAACATCCTTCCCCTCAGGTTGAATGATGGATCAATTGCGGAATCCGCAAGCATTATAATACCGGACGGGGAAGGAACTTTTGAAAGTACATGGTAGTACCAATCCAAATTTGTAGCCAGGCTGAAAACTTTTTTATAGGATAGCTTACAGGGAGCAGGATCAATATTGTCCGGGTCGTATATGGCATAACCGTAATTGTCAACATTGTTCGTGGGAATGGTGAAATCCTTGAGATAATATTCTGTTGAGGGACAGCCGAGTATTCCTGTATTGGCGATATACTTGTCGCCATTTGAGCAGAGTCCGCTGCACATATTGCTTCCTGTAATGACTGCAGTCCAGTTTACTATGGCACCGCCGCTGACCCACATTGCCGTCATCACTCCATTCCAGTCGTTGGCATAGGAGGCAATGGCGAGACCGCATTGCTTCTGGTTGCTGACGCACAATATTTCCCTGGCCTTTTCCTTGGCCTGCTGGAGGGCCGGGAGCAGAAGTGCGGCAAGGATTGCGATGATCGCAATTACGACCAGCAGCTCTATAAGGGTGAACATTGATTTTTTTCTTCTATCAATCATGCTTCAATCCCTTTTCCAGTGCATATCGGCAACGTTGCCGATACCTACTATTATATAATGTATCGATTGTATTGTCAATACTTTGCAATGACTTTTTGGAAAAAATAATTAGAGCCCGGATCATATGCTCTCACGGACGATCAAAGAGGTGTGCAAAGTCTCTGATCTGCAAGGGGAATTGAAATCATTGATTCTACGCATCAGGAGGACAATTGCACGTTCCGCTATTTTTCTGATTGGCTGTGAAATCGTTGAAAGAGGAGGGATGGTATACTTTGAAACCTTCATGTCGTCAAGACCGCATACTGAAACATCTTCAGGTATGCGTACGCCAGCCTCGGTAAGCGCCTTGATGGCTCCGATCGCACTCGCATCATTGACACATATTAGGCCATCAAAATCAATTTTCCCGAGTATCTTCCTGATGCCATTGTATCCTTCTGTAAAAAGATCAGGACAGAAATTCAGGGGATAATACATTTGTTTCCCAGTACTGATTCCCTTTGATTTCAATGCCGCTGTATATGCCTGCCCACGAGGACTTTCAAAGCAGTCCCCGAACAGAAGAATATTCTTTCTGCTCTTTTCAACCATCATCGAGACTGCATCAAAATATCCTTTTTTGAGATCTATGGTCACCGAATCAAAACCTGGAGACTGGCATTCATAGAAAACTGTTGGAATCCGGTTATTCTTCAATACCTTGGCAATTTCATCATCAGGGGCGTAGGCAGATATTATTCCTGCCGGGCGACTTCCCACCGCATCCAGAAGAAGATCATTGGCCTCCTCAGGTTTCAGGAAATCATAACTGTGAAGATGCCACTTGAATCCAGCTTTTATAGCCTCTTTCTTCAAGGCATTCAATTTCTCAATGTAAACCTCATAGGTATAGTCCGGCATTATGAAGATGACCGTATTGGAACTGCTCATTCTGAGATTCCTGGCAGTCATATTTCTGGAAAATCCATGCTTGCGGCAGCAGGCGAGTATCTTATCCCGGGTCTTTTCGCTGATGTCTGCCCTGCTGTTCAGCGCGCGAGAGACCGTCGAAGGGGTTACCCCGCAGATTTTCGCAATCTCGACTACATTGATCTTTTTCATGACAGTATAATACGCTCAATGCGAAAATAAGGCAAAGAAAATTTATTTTCCCAGTATCTCCTTCACCTTTGGGAGTATTTTCTCGGAATATCTGGCATATCCTTCCGCAGTCAGATGCACATTGTCGGATCTTATCAGAGTCTTTGATATTGAACCGTCAGGCTCAAGGAACTCGCTTCCAAAATCAAGATAGAAAATGTCCTTGTTGTCTGCAAGCTTCTCATACTGGGCATTGACATTTTTGATCATCTGGCGCCTGACATCGTCAGCCTTCTGTCCGACAGGGAATACCCCAATGAGCAGTATTTTCGTAGAGGGGGACATCTTCCTGATGACATCAATCAGGTTCTTTGTGCCTGCGGCAATGTCCATTGCATCAGCGTTGAAGAGGTTGTTCACGCCGATCAGGATTGCCACAAGCTTGGGCTGGAAATCCTTGCCAAGACCCGAGTTCTGCACTCTCCACAGGAGATGTTCCACCCGATCCCCTCCGTTCCCAAATGAACATGATTTCAAAGGCACGAAATTCTTCGCCCATGCTTCCTTGCCTTCAGCTTCCCAGGCGCCAGTTATCGAGTCTCCCATTATTACGAAGTCAGGTTTCTCCTTTGCCATGGTCTCGACCATCCTCTTGTGTCTTGGCATCCACCAGTTGTCAGGCCTTGAAACTGGGATCATTGTTTCAGGTACGTATTCCGACAAAGGGATCTCCTCAAGTTTGATTGAGGAGACATCGAGGCTGCCAGGTCCCGGGGCATAAATGATGAATCCGACATTCTTCACATCCGTCGGACCTCCTGCGAGGGTAGCAGTATAATCCTTCCATTCTTCCGTAGTCTGTATGCTTGCCGATGCGAACGATCTTGGTGTTCCCATCGCCTGTATCATGAATTTTAACGGCGACTTTGATGGACTCCTGGCCTTTATGGAAACCTTGAACGCCTTCCTTGCATTAAATTCCTCCATTTTGTGGAAGAACTGGATCTTCCCCTTATCCGGACAAACAACTCTCATGAAACCGGCTGAGCCTTCTGACTGGAAGGAATAGACGCAGTTTGCTTTCGCCCAGGCGGATTCATCGTACCAGCCATCCGGAATCGAACCGCTGACGAATTCCTTCTTGGGCATTTCCTTGAACGTCTTTGAATCTCCGAAATTAGATTCGAAGATCAAGTTTCCGGCGATCAGGTTTTGAGATACGGCAAGAACAGCCACGCAAACCACTTTCAATTTCAACGGAATCATAGATTTCTCCTATGTTTAATAACTGAATTTAGGGTCAAAATACTTTCCTGCCGTGGGAACATCCGGCAGATACTGGAAATTGTTGAAGGCATCTTTTTCCAATGAAATATGTCCATCGCAGAAGATGATGTTCGCGGATTTGTTGTGACGGCTCATTATGATGTATGGGAAACCGAGTGAACTCTTTGATCTTGAGAGAGTTGAAACACCTGTCAGGGGAGTGTCAGGAACTCCGGGATTGGACAAGTATAATGATTCAGCTTTTGCAGAATCAGCAAGAAAAACAGTCAGAGAAGGGCTTGTGCATGGCTCTCTTTTTGTGATGCCATACGGAGGAGTTGGATTGCCCCTCAGTCCAGAATCACCGCCAAAGAAAAGATTCATTCCATAATGGATGTTCCACCAGGTGTCGGCTGATGTCGGGGGCTGCCAGGTTCCAGTGCGGAAGTAGTCGGTTGCCGACGGGCATATGAAGATATCCGTCTGTTTCATGGAGAGATATCCTTGGCGATAAAGCTGGCATGGCCAGAAATATCCACTCTTTGCGGATGGAGGCCAGTTGTTATTGTCACCTTCATAGGAACAGCACAGCAAATTGCTCTGTCTCAACTGGTTGGCACAGTAGGATGCCCTTGCCATTTCTTTTGCAGTACCCAGAGCCGGCAGAAGCAATGCTGCGAGAATTGCAATGATCGCAATCACCACTAGCAGCTCGATCAGAGTGAATGCCGACGACTGACGACTGACGACCGACAACGGATTATGGCATCTTGCATCTAGCATTGTATTTTTCATGATTAACACCTCATTTTTTCAAGAGATCCATGGGATCTTTTGTCGGTGAAGGAGTTGTTTTGCCGCCATAAAACAAACGCGGTATTCCGGCATTGCCAAGTTTATCATATGCACATGCTACGAATGGCTTTTGAATATCCAGATCCTTGGAGATTTCCGTAACCTGTAAATCCCATGAAACTGGAATTGAAATTTCCTTCATGCCCGGATTCCAGATTATGATTTCCCTGAGTTCACAGGGCTGGCCGTTTGCGGAGAAGGCTGTAATATCGCCTTCCCAGCCGGTAAATCTTGCCCCTCTCATTGGCATCCAGCAGATCTTTTCAGAATCTCCTGTTGCGATGAATGCGCTTTTTCCAGTTTCAATACAGCGTTTTTCCCAGCGAGAGTCAACACGGTAGTTTTCCATTTCGGAACGGTATGTGATTTTAACTGATCCTGTTGAAGACGTCCGGATGCCAATCCATAGGTCCGTTGGTTTTTCACAGATCATTCCAGGAACATATAGCCTGAATTCAATTTTCTCCTTCAAAGTGCCCTTTTCGTCTATTTGGGAAATGTTGCTTGCCTTAATTTGTCCGTTGACGGGAGAGGAGGGAGACCATCTCAGAAGATTGCCCTGTATCAATCTCATTTCCGCTGGATCTCCGGAACCCTCGCACCATTTCCATTCAAATTTCTTCCCATTGATTTTTGAAGACTGAAAAACCGGACCGCAATCACCGGCTGCACTATTTCCAAAAAGCTTATGGCGTATAAGAGGATCAACTTGATCGCGTTTTGGCAACGGAGCAGGAGAGAATGATTTTCCCATGCAGGAAGCTGTTATACGGCAATATCTGAAGGGGTCGCCGTTGAATCCATCATAATCCCAGGCCGGCTCAATAAAACCACCTTCCTCGAAATCGTTCCATTGAGTCACAATTATCAGGTCCGGAGCCACTTCCTTCGCCATTTCCAGCCCTTTTATGTAGAACATTCCGTCCTCGGCATCCATCCGTCCTTTACCCGTCTCTCCCCTGTCATTGTTGTTGTTGAACTTCGCATATACCAGAATACCAAGCTTTTTGCCATATTTCTTGGTCATCTCCTTTGTTCTGAACAAGTCCTTCCGCACGTCTTCCCAAGGATGGGGACCTGCTCCATATGGGGGAGTATGGAGGAACCAGCTGTCATTCGGACCAAAGAGCATCTTTATCTGAGGAATTTTTAGATATTCGTCAACAGCGCCCATTTCAACGATCCAGTAGACGGGACCTGCAATTTTTTCGACCTCTGTCATGTATGTCGACATATCCTTTGCGCTCATCCACTTGTTCGAGTTCTGGAAATAGTATACTGGCAGTCCATCCATCTTCTTCCAGCCGGGACGAGATCCATAATTTTTCACCAAGGAAGCAGTTCTGGATATGACATTCTCCAGTTGCTGTGATTTTGGATTATTTGACTTGCGGAACATTATCTCATCATGAACCGCGATCGGATAATTCATCTTCTCAGCAACAGAAAGAGCTTTGTCGAATATTGGCAGTGGGGTAAAATCAGTTCCGCTGTCCCAGAGGGAAGGCCAGAGATGGATATGAAGACAGTCGAGACCTGCGTTCTTTGCGGTCTCCAGCTGCCAGCGGATGACATCTTCCTGGCCCGAATCATAGGGACCTATCAGCGGATACCCTACACAGTTCAAGTAGCGGCGCCAGGCAGAACCTGGAACAGTTTCCTCAATAGTGGTGGATGGATCGAATTTTCCGAAACGCTTTAAGCTTTTCCAATGTTCCCAGGCGGGAACTGATGGATTCGAACCAAGAGGAGATCCCCACCAGATATGCCATTCACGCGCCTGGACAGGAATCTTAAATCCTATTTTCAAGGCTGCTTCCACTGCAGGATCAGGTTTAATTGGTTTCATGTCGTTTTGCCCCTGTGATGGAAAAGCATAGCATGAAAAAATGACCGCTGAAATGCAAAAAAGCCTTTTGGAGATGGCATAAGTCATCTTGCCCCCAGATTTATTGGAATGTCATTTTCTTTTACCGCTGCGACTTTCCTCACAAAGCCGGTTTTCCTTCCATTTCTAATTTCGGTAATATTCTCAATGCATGAGGAAAGGAGGGTTTTGCAGTCAAATCCTATCCTGATCACCCCCGATGGGGACGGATGGACAAGTGGAAAATTCGCATGAGATACAACATCAATGTCCTTGCCTATCACCAGCCCTGAAGATGCGATTCCTTCTGCTGCGAATGAAAGATGGTTCTCATTGGCGATTATAAGGCCGTCAGGCCTTTCTCCTTCGGTTCCGTTCATCATCAGTTCTATGAGGTTTTTTGTCCAAGGGAGCGAATAATTGTCTGTTCCTATCGCCTGTATCCACCGTGGTCTGGAATTCAGTCCTGCATTAGACAACTGCCGATGGTAGTAGCTGATTCTATCCAGGGAAAACCGAATATTGGAAAGGAACGCAATTTTCTTCCTACCCCTTTCCGCGAGTTCGGAGACTGACTTTTCGATGAATGAGTCATAGTCGCAGCAGACAGATGAAAGTTGCGGTTCGTGGAGTTGTTCTTCAAAAAGCACTGTAGGCACGGAAGGATCTCTTATGAATACCCCTTCTCTTATATTTCCAGCACCCAATATGACAAGGCCAGAGATGCAATTGCAATTAATGTCGTATACCAACTTCTGATAATCGCTGTTCTTGCCTTCTGAAACAAGGCCACGGTAGATATTGAATCTTATATTACCTTCTACATCATATTTGGCGGCGACTTCGGACATTGTCAGCCAGAAACTGTCCCAGCTCTCCGTGGACGGCTGTGGAATTGCAAGTCCATAGGTATGAAGGTGAGGGGGCATTCTTGAAACCTGTGTGCCGAAAGTTCCCTTTGACACAAGGAATCCATCATCGATCAGAGTATTTATTGCACGTTGAATTGTTCCGAGACTTGCCTTGTAATCGGAAACAAGCTCGCTTCTGCCTGGAATCCTTTCTCCCGGCTTCAAGCGTCCCTTGAGTATCTGCTGCCTTAGTTCTTTTGCTATGATTTCTGATTTCATATTTTATAAAAAATGAATCTATTTTCTATTAATTATAGATATAACAATAGAATATTCAAGTTAAAAATAGAAAATAAATAGAAAAATAATAGTAAATAGGCACAAAATAATATGAAAGAAGGATGGATTTAGATATTCTTCAATTCAGATTCAAACTCTGAAAGATTTTTTGCCTTATTTATGATATCGGAATTCTTCAAGGAAAGTGCGAACCTCGCAATATCGGAAAGGGTCTGGAGATGGTTTTCCGGATTGTCGGATGCTGGGCTGAGCAGAATGAAAATGGCCTTCGCATGATCATCAATGTTCTGGAAGGATATCCCCCCTGAGCTTGTACCAAGCAGGATCGTCGGTTCATCAATATTTTCGCAGTGCACATGCATAAGGATCATCCCATCGATTATCTCAAGTGCCGTAGGGAGCAGTTCCGAACAGAGCATTGATGCAGTATTTTCAGGTCTGCTCACGCGTCCACGGAGGAAATTTACAAGGATTTTCTCCACGGCCTTCTCGGAATTCATATATTCGATGCCGAAGACGGTCCTTTCTATGCTCATGAGTTTCCTCAGAGGGCTTGTCATGCTGGAGGATTGAGTTTCCTGGTACCCGACAGTGTCCCGTGTTTCCGATGGATAAACGACTATGAGGCTTGTATTCGGAAAGTTCTTTGTAAAATATTTAGGAAGCTTGTCCAGCGCAGGCTGCCATGCCATGCTCCACTGCCTGCAGCTGAGAAGAATTACAAGATCATTATCTCCAACAGTATGTCCGAGGATAGAGAAAATGTCCGACCATGATTCGACAGTTGTCAACGTTATTGAGGAGGAGGTCTTGGAAGGATCAAAAAGCGTAGTAGCCTTCTGAATGTCGAATGACGATACGTATACAGTCGTTTTCAGGCCTGACTGCAGAGAAAGAGTTTTGATCGTCAGTATTGCCTCATCAAATCCTCCCTGTCTTTGGGACATAGGGGGGATCACAACAATTATTTTGTGGAATGTATTGACCGGCTGTTCTATCTTGCATACCAGCAGGAGTTCGGAGGTCTGTTCGAGCAGTCGGTCAAGGATCTGCCCAAAGATCAGCTTTGGTATCAGCACTTCCCCCTTCCATCCGATTATTATGCATGAAGCCTGAATTTCAATGGCGGTCCTGGAAACACATGCTGCGATGTCAGTGTCAATTCTTGTTTCCGGATGCACTGGTACGTCTGCTGCTGCTGCGTGGATGATAGTCTGGCTGAGCATCTTTTCTATCCTCGTCACATCCTCCTTCACACCGGGACCGTCTATCGCAATCGAGACAGGATATATCGGATTTCCTGATTTCTTGTCCCTTATCATGAATGCAATGTCCATCAGATGGGCTGAAGTAGTGGGATTTGAAAGGGGGACGAGCAGTTTCTGCTTTTTGTCAGAGGTATTCATTGTTTCCGTAGAACTTGAAAGTGCCAGTGCATATCTTCTGCCGAAATGCTCAGTGATCCATGGTCCAATGATGCATGTTGCAAAAATGACCGCTACCGTGGCATTTATGATGTCCTGGCTGAAGATGCCAAGTCTTATTCCTACAAACGTGGTCGCCAATATCACTGCGGCGCTGCTTGACGTAAGCCCGAATGATATCATGATCTGATTCAGGTCATACTTGAAGAAAAATCCTGCCACATACGAAGCTATGAACTTCGAAACAAGAATAAGGACAAGCATTATTGAAATAGTCTTCCAGGTCTCGATGCCGGACATGAAGGCGTTTATATCGACAAGCATTCCGACAGAGACCAGGAATACAGGTATGAAAAGAGTGTTGCCTATGAAGTGGACCCTGTTCATCAGGCGGCTCTGGTCAGGAACGAGCGTATTTAACGATATCCCCGCCAGAAAGGCACCGATCACAGGTTCGAGTCCAGTGATTTTTGCAATGCTTGACAGTGCAAGAAGACAGAAGAAAAGGAACAGATAATCTGCATTGTCATCCTTCGATGTCCTATAGAACCATTTGCCTATCCTTGGAAGGATGATGACGCTTACCAATGTCAGTATGATGAATCCCGTAAACAGGCGGAACCAATGTACGGAATGGCTCGGGTTGTCACTGATGTTGGCTACTCCGACAAGGACAAGCAGCGCCAACATGTCCGTGAGGAAAGTCGCCCCTACCGCTACGGAAGTGACAATATTTTTTGAAAGTCCGAGCCTGCTTACAATAGGATATGAGAGCAATGTCTGGGAAGATAGTAATGCACCGAAAAGGACGCAAAAAAGCACAGGAGAAGCAGTATCAGGCCTGGATAAGAGTTTTCCTCCCAGGAACCCTGATGTCATTGAGATCAGGAATATCAGAAGACCAAGAATGATGGTTTTGGAACGCTGGTTCAGGAACTGGTTGAGATCTATCTCCAGTCCGGCTATGAACATGATATAGAGGAGTCCTACAGTCGACAGAAGCTGCATCCCGTTCTCGAAGCCGAGAAGGTTGAATCCCTTGGGGCCTATCACGACTCCTGTCAGGATCAGTCCGACCATTCCGGGAATCCTGAACTTCCTGAATACAAGCGGGACGAACAGAAGTATGACGGCAAGAAGCGCGAATACCGCTACAGGATCCTTTATCGGCAGGTTCCTGTTCGTCAGTTCGGAAAGATTTCGCAGCATCTCCACGCTTTATGCTCCAGTCAAACAAAGAGTTTATTCATCATCCAGCGAGTAATTTAGGATGGTAATCTGCCCTTTGAATATACGCTTGTCAATAGCGCATATTGAGTATAAGTTTAATCATGGCTGAAAATAATGACAGTGCTTCTGAGAAGGGGGTAGCAGGCAAACCCAGGCTTCATGAACCCCAAATACGCCCCACTATCCTGTATGTGGGCGAGGTGTCAATACGTCTCTGCAAGGACATCTTTGACATACTTGCGATGATTGGGGAGATAGCTGAAGCCGTATGGTTCGCGTTGAAGAATCCCCGCAAGATAAGATGGAGGGAGACTCTCTACTACATGGACGTCTGCGGTGCGGACGCCCTGCCGATCTCCTGCATGATCTGCTATCTGATGGGGCTTATCCTTGGATTTCAGGCGGCTCTGCAGATGCAGAAATTCGGAACAGACCTTTATGTTGCGGACCTGGTCGGTCTTTCCATCGTGAAGGAACTCGGCCCCATGATGGTAGCAATGATATGTACAGGAAGGGCCGGCTCCGCCTTTGCCGCTGAAATAAGCACAATGAAGGTTTCAGAGGAAATCGACGCAATGATCACCATGGGCTTCAATCCCAGCCGGTTCCTCATCATTCCCAAGCTTCTCGCCCTTGTGATTGTAATGCCCGTGCTGACCGTCTTTGGAAATGTTGTCGGGATAATCGGGGGAATGACGGTAGGAGTCTTCAGCCTTGGACTTCCCGTGATAACATATTTCAACAGAACAGTCCTGATCGTAACGCCGAGGTTCTTCATGGAAGGGATCATCAAGAGCGCAGTTTTTGCGGTCCTTATAGCAGCAGTAGGCTGCCTCAGGGGGTTTGAAGCAAAGAACGATACTCATGGAGTAGGTGCTGCAGCCACGTCGGCGGTCGTCAGCGGCATATTCCTGATAATCATAGCAGATACCCTGCTGACATACCTGTTCAGCAGGTTCTGAGAGAAATGGAAAAAAGGGAATACAGGAGATAAAATTGAAGAAGACAGATTTTTCAATGCATATACAGATATTCTAATTTCTGTCTCTTATATTTTACATGGCGATTTATGAACAATGAAACTCCAATGATCCAGGCGATAGATCTCACCGTAGGATACGGTGACACTGTCGTTCTTGAGAATTTGAACTTCTCCATCAACAGGGGGGAGGTGTTTGTCATAATAGGAGGATCCGGCTGTGGCAAAAGCACGATCCTGAAACACCTGATCGGTCTCTATGAACCGATGAAGGGAGACATACTGATCAAGGGAGAGAGCATAGTCAAGGCGGACTGGGATGGGAAAAGAAGGATCATGAGATCATTCGGCGTCCTATACCAGTCAGGTGCCCTTTTCAGCGCCCTGACCATTGCCGAGAACATAGCTCTCCCCATGGAGGAATATACCAACTGCAGCGAGGAGGAGATATGCCGGCGCGTCGAAGAAAAGCTGAGACTTGTCGGACTGCAGGGTTCTGGATGCAAGATGCCTTCAGAGCTCAGCGGAGGAATGAAAAAGCGTGCCGCTCTCGCCAGGGCCATGGCGCTTGATCCTGAGATACTTTTCTTTGATGAACCTTCGACAAGCCTGGATCCTGTCACGGCCGCAATGCTCGACAGGCTGATACTCGATCTCCGCGACAGGCTCGGGACCACAATGGTCATAGTCACTCATGATCTCGACAGCATATACGCCATCTCCGACAGGGTCATAATGCTCGACAAGGCTGCAAAGACAATTGTAGCCCGGGGTAAGCCATATGAACTTCGCAAGTCGAATCCTCCGCCATCGGTCGAGGAGTTCCTGGACAGGGCGGGACTGTCAAGGAAAATGGAATGATTTAGTTGCGTATTGTGATATTTATTATTTATTAACAGCATAATTTGGAATTTATACCGGAGATAGGTATGGACTGCTTCAGATGTGCAACGACAATGAAGAGAGAGGTCTACAAGGGGATTCTTGTGGACAAATGCCATTCCTGTGGCGGTATCTGGCTGGACAAGGGGGAATATGACTCCATAAAGAACAGCATCCCCAAGGACAGGGATACTCTGGTAAAGGAAGCGAAGAAGGAGATTGTTTCTGAAAAGAAAAGGATGTTTTCCGTGGTTGGACTTTGCCCACGGTGCCAGATTGGTCGCATTGAACAGAAGAAAATCCTTGGAATAGAAGTCGATTCATGTCCTGAATGCCACGGATTCTTTTTTGACAATCAGGAACTGGAGAAGGTATTGGAAAGGGATTCAAAGAGGGGAAATAAGGCCGGATTCCTTAATTTCCTGAAGAAAGTCTTCTCAAGCTGATATATAGGTGACATATGATTGAAGCAAATAAATTCAAACTCGGACTTTTCGTGGTATCAGGGATTTCCCTTCTGATACTTGTGCTGTTCCTCCTTGGAATAGCCGACGTATTCAAGCCGAAGGTGGAGTTCATAACTTTCTTTGATGAGTCGGTCCAGGGGCTGGAGAACGGTGCGGCGGTCAAGTTCAGGGGTGTCACCATCGGAAAGGTCTCGAATATAACCGTCAGACCGAGCGATAACCTTGTCAGGGTGGACATGGAGGCGGATCTTTCGGCGATCGACGTAGTAGGACAGGAGAAGCAGAGTGTCATTACAAGGAAGGCTGAGTTCTTCTACAGGATGGAGAAGGAAGTCGAGAAAGGGCTCAGGTGCAGGCTTGATCTGGCCGGCATAACCGGAATGAAATATGTGGAAATGAACTATTTTGATCCTGTAAAGTATCCAATTCCGGACATCGTTCCTCCTAAGGGAGTCCGATATATACCATCTACCCCCTCATTCCTTAGGGGATTGAGCTCAAACATCACATCGGCGCTTGCAAGAATTGCCAACGTCAACTTCGAGGAGATATCATCCGAGCTTATCAGTTCCCTGAAATCGTTGAACACGATTGTCAAGGACCAACGGGTTAACGGCATCATCCAGAAGATGGACAACATCACCACGCAGCTCGAGACCACGAGCACGAATATCAACAAGGTCATGACGGAATCCAACCTCAAGGAGATGTCCGAAGACATTAAGACTAGCCTTGCTTCCATCAAGGATCTCTCCAAAACCCTTCACAAGCAGATGGAGGATGCGAAAATAGCTGAAACCACGGCCACGGCCCGGAAAACGATGGAAGATGCAAAGGATACCGTGAAATCATTCAGCGAAGTAAGCGGCGAACTTTCCAACACCCTCAAGAAACTTGACGAGGCGCTTGACTCCTTCACTGAACTGATCAACAACATCGACGAGGATCCGAGCTCAATAGTGAGGGGCAAGCAGAAGAGACCAACCAAGTTTTAATGTAGCATTAACATAAATGGTGAATCATGTCCAACACTGTCTTTGAAAGACGTCTCTCGGAGATTGTCTGGAAACATAAACTTGTCATCTCGAAGAAGAATGAAATAAACAGGAACTGGAACAATGGCTGGTTCAGAAGATACATAAATCCGGTCATCACCCGCGAACATATTCCACTCCACTGGCGCTACGATCTTGATCCAAAGACCAATCCGCATCTCCTTGAAAGGCTAGGAATCAATGCCGTTTTGAATCCGGGCGCCATTGAACTCGGTGGCAAGATCTATCTCATCTGCCGTGTCGAAGGTTTTGACCGCAAATCATTTTTTGCCGTTGCGGAGAGTAAGAACGGAATAGACGGATTCAAGTTCTTCGATTATCCGTGTGTCATTCCGGAAACGGATGATCCGGATACCAACGTATATGACATGCGCCTGACAAAGCATGAGGACGGATGCATATATGGCACGTTCTGCTCTGAAAGGAAGGATCCGGACGCACCTCCGGGAGATTGTTCCAGCGCAGTCGCACAATGCGGAATCGTCAGGACAAGGGATCTGAAGGACTGGGAACGTCTTCCCGACCTGAAGACGAAGTCCGCCCAGCAGAGGAACGTCGTTCTCCATCCTGAATTCATCAATGGGAAATACGCCTTCTACACGCGTCCACAGGACAGCTTCATCGAAGCTGGAAAAGGAGGAGGTATCGGATGGGGACTCTCGAAAAAAATAGATGGTGCTAAAATTGACGATGAACAGATAGTTGATCCGAAGGTATATCATACCATCAAGGAATCTAAAAACGGTGCAGGCGCAGTTCCATTCAAAACCAAGGAAGGCTGGCTGCACGTGGCCCATGGCGTAAGGAACACTGCCGCCGGACTCCGATATGTCCTCTATGCATTCCTCTGCGATCTCAAGCATCCTGAAAAGGTTACACACCGCCCCGGCGGATACTTCATCGCTCCGATGGGAAAGGAGAGAGTAGGGGATGTTTCAAATGTCACCTTCTGCAATGGTGCAATCATGAAGGACAACGGCGATATCTTCATCTATTATGCATCTTCCGATACGAGGATCCATGTTGCCACTACTACTGCAGATATTCTCCTCGACTATGTGATGAATACCCCTGAAGATGGCCGTAGATCGGCGGCAAATGTGAAACAGCGCTGTGATCTTATTAGGAAAAATCTCAAAGTTGCTGAAAAGAACAAGCTCCTCAAGCAGGCTATCGGATGAAGGCGAAAGAAACTTCCCTCACCTATTGTAATCCAATCCCCCTGCCTGATTATCCCAGGGGGAGGATGTGCCGTCCGGAACATGATTCTGGATCAGGCTGGCTGAACAACGGAAGGTGGCACGATTTCCGCGAGACAGCCGATCCGAGCGTCCTTTACCATGACAACAAGTGGTTCCTCTATCCTTCCGCCGGAATGGCGTGGGTCAGCGAGGATTTCACCACTTGGAAACATGTGAAGATGAACCTTTATGACATCGGTTACGCCCCGACGATCATGAGGCACCGCGGCCGATTCTACCTGAACGCCTCAGATTCAAACAAGTCCATAATGTATGTTTCAGATAATCCTCTTGGTCCTTGGAAAGAAGTCGGTCCGGTGACAGGTATTGATGGCAAGATACCAGATGGTTACTGGGATCCCATGTTCTTTTCCGACGACGATGAGCGCGTATATCTCTATTACGGATGCGGAGCACCGGCAATACGTGGTCTTGAGATGGATCCTGACAGACCGAACATTGCGATATCTGAGGCTAAGAAGCTTTTCGCATACAATCCTGATCATGAATGGGAAAGATTCGGTGAGTTCAACGAGGATCCTTCACAGTGCTGGGTTGAAGGTGCATGGATGTTCAAGAATAAGGATACCTACTACCTGACATATTGTGCTCCGGGAACGCAATTCGCGACCTACGGAATGGGATGCTATGTATCGAAATCCCCTCTCGGACCGTTCAAATACCAGAAGTTGAATCCTATACTCCGCAGGACAGACGGCCTTGTCAGAGGTCCGGGACACGGATGCATAGTGAGAGGTCCGAAAAATACCATATGGGCTTTCTACACCTGTCTCCGTTGTTACCATCATGTATTTGAAAGAAGAATAGGATTTGATCCTGCAGGTTTCGATTCGGAAGGTAACCTCTTTGTCCACACGGCAACCGACATTCCGCAGTGGGCTCCCGGAATTGTGCGAAATCCGCAGAATGGAAATGATGCTGGATCTAAACCTGTATCCATCAATAAGCCGGCAAAGGCGTCGAGTGAAGCTCCGGGCAGGATGTCATCCTATGCCAACGACTATTCAATACGAACTTGGTGGGAGGCCGACAAGAAGGATTCAAAGCCTTGGCTCGAGATCGGACTCGGTGCGAAATTCGCAATTTCTTCATTGAGAATCATATGGGCCGAACCAAACCTCGACTACAAAAAAGCCCCTCCGGGACCTTTCAGGTTCAAGATCGAATACAAGGAGGACGAAAAGGGGAAGTGGAAAATGCTTGTGGACAAGACCCGGAATTCGGTTGACATGCACATTGACTATATCACGTTCAGCACAAAGAAAGCTGTGTCCGTAAAACTTACCGTTATCGGTGCGCCAGAGAACATCGGCATCGGAGTAGTGGATTTTTCAGTCTTCGGGATAGGCGAAATGCCTCCTCCCGGGAAATATGGATAAAGGAATAATATTCTTAAATTTGATTTGGATTTATAACAACGGAGGGCGGACTTTCTTGTCCGCCTCGCGGGTTGGAAAACCCGCGCTCCTTTGAAATTCAATTCATATCTGTTTTAAGACTGTTGAATAAACTGGTAAACTTTGGAAGGATTTACGATGAAGAATATCTTTTTCAATGCCCATCATTCCCCTATGGGTTCTTTTGCCACGTTCACCCTTGGATGCAGGGGAGCTAAAGGTGGCCTCGGACTAGAACTTTCGAAACCCGCCGACCAGAATGTCTTCATAGGACTCGAAACGAGGAAGAAAAACCTCTTTGAAGCCCTTCCTTTCAGTTCATCTACCGCCGACGAGAAGGCGAGATACGACGTTGAAAAAGACTCCTCCAAGGATAACGGCAAGGTGAAAATTGTCCCATTTGAACAGAACAATATCCACCGTGAGTTCAAGGCTGCCAGCGATACCTGGACTGCCGGAGACCTGACATTCAGGATCTATTCCCCGTTCGGTTCAATGCCCGATCCGGATTCTGCGAAATCCGCTGATCTTAAAAAGGCCGTGATTCCTGCCGTTTTCGCTGAGATTACCGTAGATAACTCAAAAGGGA
>Ga0302238_1001556_pt1 | contig 18298 bp, 14 predicted proteins | sample AAG_UR_Asn_MG_FD_193527 | JGI IMG/M metagenome (GOLD analysis project Ga0302238, IMG submission 193527) | Enriched activated sludge microbial communities from anaerobic digester in WTTP, New Holstein, Wisconsin, United States - AAG_UR_Asn | ecosystem: Engineered > Bioreactor > Anaerobic >...
AATCATTGTTGCATCAATTCCTGTTGGGATAGTTGGATTTTTCTTTGACAAACTCATTTCAGAAAAATTACGAGCTGAATGGATAATTGCACTCTCTTTAATTGTTTGGGGAGTTGTGATGATAATAATTGAAAAGAGATATACAAAAAATGAAGATGAAAAACTTGGAAATGTTGAAGACTTATCATGGAAACAGGCGTTAGTTGTCGGAAGTTCACAAATATTAGCTTTAATACCTGGAACATCTAGATCTGGTATTACAACAATAGTAGGAATCTTAATGGGTATGAAAAAATATGTAGCTTTGAAATTTTCATTCTTCTTAAGCATACCTGTATTGCTAGGAACTTTTGTTTTGTTAGTTATTAAAAATCATACGGTTGCTAGTTTTACACAGATTGTTGGAGAACCCATTTTGCTTAATATGTTCGTAATAATTATATCAACACTTCTGTTTGGAGTTATTACACTACTCTCTCTTAAGATGGTAAAGAAAAGTCAATGGTTAACTATATTTGGTGTGTATAGAATAGTTTTGGGAGTTGCAATATTACTACTTTTCTATCTATAGAACAGATCTTAAGTCTATCCCAGTCATACTTGATGGAATATCCATCCCTAGAAGACCTAATACGGTAGGAGCAACATCCGCAAGAATCCCTGTTGCCCTTGCTTTTGGACCTGTTCCAATCTTTAACTGTGGTACACCTTGATGAGGAGTTATTTCATTTAAACTATTTGCAACGACTAATGGTACTGGATTATTAGTATGAGCAATATCTATCTCTTTTGTTGCCCTATTAATCATAGTCTCACAGTTTCCATGATCCGCAGTTACAATTAAGCAACCACCTGCATCTATCGTAGCCTTACCTATTTTCGCACAACACTCATCAACTATCTCATTACCTTTAATTGTCGCTCTAAAGTTACCCGTATGCCCTAACATATCTGGATTTGCAAAGTTAAGGAGAATAAAATCAAGAGGGTTCTTTTCGATACTCTGTATCCTATTTATTGTCTCCTCAGTAATAATCAATGAGCTCATTTCTGGGACAGAAGCATAGTTATCTACTCTCTTTGATGGAATATTAAAGAAGATTTCTCCTTCGTGTGGTTGTTCAATACCACCATTAAAGAAGTATGTTACATGCATATACTTTTCTGTTTCTGAAAGATGAATCTGCTTTTTACCATTATCAGATAGATACTCTGACAAAGACTTTTTAATCTTTAGAGGTGGAAATACTACATTAGCTGGAAGGTTTTCTTCATAACCTGTCATAGTTGCAAAATATAGTCTCTCTGGGAAGTTTCTCCTTGCGAAGTGAGGGAAATCTTTAAGAACAAAAGCCTTTGTTAGTTGTCTTGCCCTATCCTCTCTAAAGTTCCAAAAAAGTATAGCATCGTTATTCTGCACTGCACCAACGGGTCTTGAGTTTTCATCTACACAAACCCGTGGCTTGAAGAACTGATCATCTTCTCCTTTACTGTAAGCCCTCTGTACAACCTCTACTGGGTCTGTGAATGTATCATCTGAAAGGCCAACCATCACATCATATGCAAGTTTTGTTCTCTCCCATCTACTATCTCTATCCATACCATAGAACCTACCCATTATTGAAGCTATTTTCCCTTTCCCTACCTCCTTAATCTTTGCCTGTAATTTCTCTACATACAGATGTCCCTCTTTAGGAGGAGTATCTCTACCATCTAACATTACATGTATATATGGATCTATACCACTAACAGCACAGAGATCTAATAAAGAGAAAAGGTGTTTAATATGTCCATGTACACCTGCTGGACTAAGTACTCCTGTAAGATGAAGTTTACCCCTATTTTTTCTAAGATACGAAAACATCTGCTTTATAACCGGATTATTATCCAATTCATGAGCACTAATTGCATCATTAATCCTTGGAAGTGTTTGATATACAACCTGTCCTGCACCTAGATTCAAATGTCCTACCTCAGAATTACCTGCATCTTCTCCTGGTAAACCTACATGAGTACCTGCTGCATGTATAAGAGTAGATCTTCCATGTGTCCAAATAGTATCCAAGAATGGAGTTTTAGCTGCCCATACTGCATTTCCCTCTGCATCAGGAAATACACCAAAACCATCTAGTATTATTAAAGTAACAAATCGTCTAACATCAAGTACATTGTTAAACCCACTTATTCCTGTATTTTCTTCTTGTATTCCATTTGACATACAAATTCTCTAGATAAATGATTAAGAGTTCAATATAATATACATGAATGGAAGATTTAAGTAAAAGAGATATAGAAGATTTAGAGAAAGATTGTAAAGAAACCATTAAAGCATTGGGGCTGGAAGAATTAAAGGCTGAACTTTTCTCATTAGAAAAAGAAAGTATAGAAGAAAATTTCTGGAATAATGCTGAACATGCTAAAAGAGTAATGAATAGAATTTCACATCTGAAGGATATCACTCAAACGGCTCAGAGGCTTAACAAAGATATATTTTCATTAGTTGAACTTTTCAATTCAATAGAGAAAGAGACAGAACAAAATCAACTAACTGAGGAGTACGAAAAACTTAAAAAAGAACTTGATGAGTTTTCACTCCAAAGATTTCTTTCTGGTGAATATGATTCATATCCTGCTGTAATGAGTATCCATGCAGGACAAGGTGGGACAGAAGCAAATGATTGGGCTTCTATGCTTTTTAGAATGTATACTATGTATTTTGATAAGAAAGGATGGAAATATTCAGTAACAGAAAACATTAAAGGAAGTGAAACAGGTATCTCAACAGTTACCATTGAGATATATTCTCCTCTTTCATTTGGAATACTAAAAAAAGAGCATGGTGCTCATAGATTAGTTAGAATATCACCATACAATGCACAAGGTTTAAGGCAAACAACATTTGCAGGTGTTGAAGTTATCCCCCTATTCTCCAAAGACGAAGAGAAACTAGAGATACCAGATAAGGATATTGAGTTTAAAGCTGTAAAAGCAGGGGGGCCTGGTGGACAGAATGTAAATAAGACATCATCAGCTGTACAAATTACACATATTCCAACAGGTATAACTGTAAGTAGTTCAGCACAGAGAAGTCAAGCACAAAACAGAGAGAATGCTATGAATATTCTTAAGGGCAAACTTTGGAGAATTAAAGAAGAAGAAAAAGTAAAAGAGATTGCAGACATTAAAGGTGATTACAAAATTGCTGGATGGGGAAACCAGATTAGAAACTATGTACTTCATCCTTACAAAATGGTAAAAGATTTAAGAACAAATGTAGAATCTAATAACCCTGAGAGTGTGCTAGATGGGAATTTAGATGAGTTTGTTGAAGCGGAAATCAGAATGAGTTAATATATGTGGTAAGATATATGACTAAGCAAACTGCCATGTTAATATTCGACAAAGTAACTAAAAAATATAATGAAAATATTGTTGCACTGGAAGATGTTTCCTTTTCAATAGACAAAGGAGAGTTTTCTTTTCTTGTGGGTCCATCCGGAGCAGGTAAAACTACACTAATGAGATTGTTGATAAGAGAAGAACTTCCTACCTCTGGGAATATTATCTTTGATAAAATTGAAGTGCCTAAACTTCCTATAAAGCTTCTACCGAAGTATAGACAGAGATTGGGTATGGTTTTTCAAGATTTAAGGTTACTAGAGAGTAAAACATTAGAAGAGAATATTCAGTTTGCACTAGAAATTCTAGGTAAAACGGAGAAAGAGATTAAAGAAACAACTGAATATTTACTAGAATTAGTTAAATTACAAGATAGGAAAAATCTTTTCCCTGTACAACTATCAGGAGGAGAGCAACAAAGAGGTGCAATAGCAAGAGCATTAGCAAACAATCCAGACCTACTTGTTGCAGACGAACCAACAGGAAATCTAGATCCTGAGACTTCATTCCAAGTTTTAGATATTCTAAATAGTATTAATAGAGGTGGAACAACAGTATTAGTAATTAGTCATGATAGAGAGTTAGTAAACAAGATGAAAAAGAGAGTTATTAGAATGGAGGGTGGAAAAGTTATCTCTGATAATAACGAAGGAGACTATGATACTATAAAAAAACCGAAAAAAGAAACTACAACTATTAATAGCAATATTAAAATAGGGGATGAATTAGACAAAGAATTAGAGGAAAAGCCAATATATGATAAAGAGTTAGAGGAGTTAGATAAGAAAATATTAGAAAAATTTCTTAATGCAAAAATTAATTCAGTTGACCTTATTCTTAACTTAACAGAGAATGACTTAAATAACTTAAAAATAACTGATAAAGAGAGAGAAAAACTTGAAAGCTTTTTAAAAGAGTATTTAAATAATAAAGAAAGTAAAAAAAATGGGAAAAAGTAAATTAGTAGAAACAACAAAAAAGAATATGAAGAGGAATAGATTTCTCTCTCTTTCGACTATTTTAGTTTCAACAATAGTACTATTAATATCCTCTTTCTTTATAAGCATTGGTATTATCTCACAGAAGGCTATTAAATATTACGAGAAGAAAGCAGAAGTAATTATTTTCTTTAAAAAAGATACAAAAGAAGCAGATATTCTGACACTTAAAGAGAGTTTGGATGATCCTAATACAATAGAGAATATAGAGTATGTTAATCAAGAGAAAGCTTTAGCAATTTACAAAGATTACTATTCTGATAATCCTGATTTAATAGCAACAGTAACAGCTGATTCTCTTCCCCCAAGTTTAGAAATTAGAGCAAAGAGTGTTGAAGATCTCCTTAACCTTATCAAAGAGATTGAGAGAGAAAAAGAGATTAATTCTTCCATAGATGATATTTTCTACTTCCCAGATGTTGTTAAAACATTAGAGTCTCTATCCAATACTATAAAGGTAGTTTCGGTTATCTTAATTTCTGCACTCGGAGTTATCGCTTTCTCGTTGATTAGAATAACAATCGGATTCAATATTAATTCTCATAAGGAAGAGATAAAGATTATGAATGTTGTTGGTAGTCCTGATAAGTACATAAAAATTCCTTACATTTTCGAAGGATTGTACTATGGAGCACTTGGTGGCGTATTAGCTGCTACACTGATAATCATACCTTTTTACATAGTAATATCATCCCTAATGAGTAATCCTGATTTTTCATTTTCATTTAATCAAATACTTAAAGATTTAGGTTTAACATGTTTAAGACCTGTTAATATTCTCTTCTTAATCAGTTATTATTTAATACATGTCTTTACAGGAGTATTAATAGGTGTAATAAGTAGTCTTAGTGCAGTTAAGAAATATTTAGATTAGAATAAATGGATAGTATGAAAAGAATAGGTTTGATAATTTCAATAACAATAACCACTTTACTATCTGTCTTTCTTTTGGTTTCATACAACAGTAAGAAAGTTTCAGCTGAAGCACAGTGTCCTGCTGGTATGACCCTTCTAGAATGTTACGAATACTACAAAAAGCAAGAGGATGATCTGCATAAACAAGAACAAAATTTAACAAAGAAATTAAAAAACGAGGAGTATCAACAACTCTCTTTAAATGAGAAAATAAAATATATACAGAGACAAATTGCTCAGAATGAAACTTTGATTAAAGAACTTCAGATAGAGATAGCAAAACAGGACATTGAGATACAGATTTTAAAGAAAGAGATTGAAAAGAAAGAGGATAACATTTCTCTCTTAAAACAAGAGGTAAATGTCCTTGGTGTTACAGTAAATAACAGGATTACAGAATCATACAAGTTTTCTTTTATTAATCAATTTGAAATATTTCTAGATATCAAAAATATCTCTTCCATTTTAAGAAGAAGTAAATATTTAACTACAACTAGAAGTAAGGATTTAAAGGCTCTGGAGAGATATTCTAGTTCAATTGTAGAATTAGAAGTAGAAGAGGCAAAACTTCTAGATGATAAAAAAGAGATGGAAGTAAAAAAGAGCGAAATTGAAGAAGAGAGAAAGAAACTAGAAGAAGTAAAAGCTGAATTAGATGGACAAAAAAATGAACAAGCTAACCTATTAGCACAATCAAAAAGAAGAGAAGCTACATATCTTGCAGAGTTAAAACAGATTTCTACAGCATTAAGCGAATCTGAGAAGGCAACTGCTGATTTAATTATTAGACTTGCAGAACAAGGATATTTTAAGAATGGTAGAAGAGTAGCAAAAGGAGAAGTTATAGGTTTACAAGGACATACAGGATGTTCCTTTGGTTCTCACTTACACTACCAATTAAGAAATTCTCGCAATGTCATTTTGGAACCCTCATCAGGTGGTTATTTAGGAGGGACAGGTTATGGACAATATGTAACAAGTGGATTGTACACTGCTCCACTTGTTAGTGGCCTAGTTACAAATGATTTTTGGGGAGGGCATAATGCTATAGATATGGTAAGTAAAGCACAGGGTAACCAATCATGGGACACATATATTGTCCCCTACGGTCTATGTCCAATAGTTGATAATATATTAAACACTAGAAAAAATATGGGGTTATCTAACTGGAATGTTGCATATCTTAATGGTGAAGGAGCTAGAGTATATGCATCTACTAGTGGTGTTGTAAATTACTATGTAGATCAATATGGAGCTACATGGGCCTACCTACAACATGATGATGGGAATAAAACACTTTATGTCCACCTGCAAGCATTATAAAATAACTCCCCTTCCCAATTTCCCAATATTCTGTTAAACTACAAGATAATATAATCTAAATTATTTTTATCATATTTACATGGCAAGGACTAAAAAAATTGTCAAAACAAAAACTACCCCAAAGAAAACAACAGGGAAAAAGGCTCCTGCAAAGAAGGTAACAAAGAAAGTTACTATTAAAAAGCCTAAACTATCTTCTCCTATTTATAAACAGATTTTTAAAATATTAGGAATTGTTGTTGCAATAATTGGAGTAGTAACACTCTTAGATTTAGGAGTACAGTATCTTAACAACGATTATAGTGTAGCTGTTGTTAATGGACAGAGAATCTCAAAAGCAAAATGGCACGAAACTTTAGAAAATGCATATGGAGCATCTATTGCTGATACCTTGATTAATGACTCTATCATTGAAAAAGAAGCTAAGAAGATGGAAGTTAAAGTAACAGAGGAAGAGATTCAGGATAAGCTTGATACTGTAATTAAAAGAATTGGTGGTGAAGAAGCATATCAGGCAGCTCTTAAGGCAAGTAATGTTACTGAGAAAGAATTAAGAGAACAATTGAAAACTCAATCTCTGTATACTAAAGTTATAGGACCAGAGGTTAAATATACAGATGATGATTTAAAAGAGTTCTTCAATCAATACAGTAGTATCATCTTCCCAACAGAAACAGAGGCATTAGAAGAAGGAGAACAGTTAGATTACGAGAAGCATAAAGAAGAAACCAAAGAACAATACCTAATCAGTCAAGTTCAATCAATCCAAGCTGATTGGTTAGCAGAAAAGAGGACAGAGTATAAAATTCAAAACAATAGTACTGCAAAACCAAAATATGGTTTCTTGAAAATATTAGGAACTCTTTTTAAGAAATAGTTATTAAAAAGATTCTAAGGTTAAGATGGTTCTACTATTCCGTATGAACCATCTTTTCTTTTATACACCAATGATATTTTATCTGTTGCCTTACTTCTGAAAAGGAATGAATCATATCCTAACATCTCCATTCTCTCAATAGCTTCACCTTCCTCAAGTGGAGACATATCTTCTATCTTTTTTCTCTTAGCTATTTTAGGAACATAGTTTGAATATTGATCTTCTTCTACCTCTGTATCTGTATCAATATCCATTACTTCCCATGCTTTAGTACCACCCCAATGATCTTTCATATCTACATACCTATTTAATCTCCTTACAAGAACATCTACAGCTCTATCAATATTTGCATACATCTCTTCTCCTCTCTCTGTTATTCTAATTGGCGTTTCTGGTAAATCTACGGAAATATCTACCCTAAAGTCATTCTTTACTCCCCTACTTGCTTTATGTTCTTTAAAAGCGACTTCCATGGATATAGCTTTATCTAATAAATCTGCTCTTTTTGATATCTTATCTAATGCATATTCTTTTAAAGCATTACTAGAATCCATACCTAGAAAGGTAAATCTAACATCTTCTCTTTTCATTATTGTACTACTTAAATTAGATGTGTTACATTATATAGTTAAGTTTAATACTGTGTCCAATGAGTAAAATAGATTATGAAGATTATGATGAATATCCCTATTGCAATGCTTGTAGAGATTATATAGAGGATGATTCCATCTTTGTTATGAGAGAGTATGGTGATTTTTTTGAAAAAATAGATTGTCCTTCTGAATATGAAGCTTCCATATATCTAGAAAAATCTTATGATTATAAAAAACCAACACAAAGATTTTTTATTGTAGATAACATAGTTGCAAGGATTATCAGTAAAGAAGTAAACGTATGGGATTTAGATTTAAATGATTATGAAACTCTCTTTATATATGGAGAATTATTAAAAGAAGAAAAGAGAAAAAGGGAAGATATTAAGGATATTATTGTACAAAAGGATATTGAGATAGATGGGAAAAAGTGTAAAATATTGACACTACCTACTAGAACAAAAGATGGGAAAGAGCTTTTAAAAGAGATATTTGAAGTTAAAGAAGAAGAGCTATTGCAGTTAGAGTGGTTAAGGGGATATAATAGACTTGTTAATCCGCGATAGCTCAATGGTAGAGCGAACGGCTGTTAACCGTTTGGTTCCAGGTTCGAGTCCTGGTCGCGGAGCCATCTTCCTTTTTCATTAGAATTTGTAAGTAGGTGGTATGGTTTTTTCCATTCCCAGCTTAGCTACTATAATCACCCTAAAAAGAATGTGCACAAGATAATATATATTTGGTATCATAGAGAAATGAAAAAAACTAGAAAATCAAAAAATATTATATACTTCTTTCTCCTTGGTCTTTTATTAGTAATTGCTAATATTTATCTAATAGTTCAAAACAGAAAAACATTTCAAATTTTAGAAGAAAAACCCTATGACATAATAGTTGCTAATATCTCAACCAATCAAGCAGAAGTATATTGGAAAACCAAAACTAAAAATATTGAAGTTCTAACATACAAAGAAAAAGAAAGTACAGCTCCATACAAGTATGAGAATGATTTTAGAATATACACAAATATTTCCGATGAAGAAGACTTATACAAATCAACAATATCAAATCTAAAACCGAATACAGAATATACATTTAGAATTAATTCTCCACAACACATATGGGATTATAATCTTACTTTTATAACTAAAAATATTAATGAACAAGTTAAACTACCACAGATAGAAACAGGAAGCTCTGACCCTGGTGACTTTATTCTAATTGATGCCGAAGGAGAGAAGTATATGGTTTTTGCTAACAAAAACAGAAACTGGGCACTAGATTTAAAAGGTAAAACCTACAAAGAAATTAAATATGCACAATATATTCCAAAATTTGAATTAAAGAGAAAATTAAATACTGCACTAAAAAACAATGTGTATGCAGCTACAGGAGCTAATTGTATGACGAATGTTGTAATAAAGGATACTAGATACCTACCTACCTTAGAACAATCATTAGCACTTACAGAAGGAGAACGTTTTTCATATTGTAAAGGAGACTATTTAAGAGAATGTTATGCTGATGCTTATTGTAAATCAATAAACGCTGGACTTAATCCTGCAATATCATTAACTGTTTGGATGCACGAATCTGCTGCTAGCATGTATGCACAATTCCCTGTAGTTGAAGACTTTGGAATCCATGTAGCAGAATGGAAGAATGATTTTACTACACAAATTAATTATTTTCTTAAAAATGTTGCTATAGAGTCATATGCAGATGATTGGTTTGAGGAAGCTTGCAGAAGAAGAGGTGAAAAATCAGACCAAGAAATAGATATACTTAAGAAAAAATATAGTCCAGAACATATATGGGCAACAAAATACTGGAAAGGATATGTATGTACAGAAGATAACGATGGAATAGGTGCTGGAGTTGAGTATATTGGATACTTAGAGTGGATGTTTTATCAGATGACTGGTAAAGAATTACCCAAATGGCCATGGAGAATTCCACCTAATGCAAACTCATGTGATAGATCTAAAGAAACTCAAAACAGAAAGTATAGAACATGCTCAGGAGAATCAACAGACTCCACTCCAACAGACCCAGATAAACCAATACCTTCTGGAGGAGATGGTATTAAAGACGAAATGGTCGTGACTGATAAAGATAGATATTGTGCAGATCATGATGGTTGTATATGTCTCTACGATAAAGAAGGAAATAATTACAAAACTAGATTAGAAGCTGAACATGGATATACATGTACTGTAGATAAAAAAATCATAAAAACAGAAAAAATATGTTGTTTTGAAGATAATAAACTCTCCGTAAAAATGCCATCCGATTGTAATGGAGTACTTAGAGAAGATATTCCAATTACAAATTGTAAGAACACAAATGCTAAATATCAACTTAAGAAGGGGGTTAGCTTCATTAATCCAGTAGAAGTATTAGATACTACTCAGACACTACATCCTAAAACAGCATACGATTTAATCAATATGTCAGATAAAAGAGCTATTGCTGTTGGAGAATACAAATCAGGAGAATGGATTCAAGTTGTAAAGTATCAAGATGGAAAAATATATGGCAATGATTTTGAATTAGATTCAAACAAATCATATATGGTTATATCGCTACAAGAAGCAGAATTTAATTTAACTGGCTATAGAGGAGCAAGTCTGGATATATCAAAGTTGTCAGGATGGAATCTAGTTCCTTCCTATCTGTTTGATAACAAAGGATATACATCATATGAAATATTAAAAAATCTAGAGTTTAATAAGATAAAACAGATAGGACAGTGGCAAGATAGTAAAAGTCTTTTTGAATATACAATAAAGAATGATAAAAATGAAATATATGGAGAAGAGTTAAAAATCGGAAATCAAAGTGGAGTATTTATAAAAGTACTACAATAACTTACTTATCTCTAGCATCCTTTAATAATTTCAATAGTAAATCACCCTGTTCTTTAGTTGCAAGCCTTACTCTAAAATCCTTATCCATATATATGGGAACTACTTTCGTTTGAATATACTTACCTTCATAGAAATAATGTGTAAGCACAAGACCCTGTCTGGTTCCTATCCAAATATATTGATCAAAGAAGAGATTGCCTAAACCATAGAATATAACCCCATCTTTATACAACTCATATGTCTGAGGTTGATGCGCCTGAGTACCTACTACAATATCTGCTCCTAGATCAATAGCTTTCTTAAATGTACCTCTTTGATCAGGAACAGCAACAGGTTTATAACAAGGAGGAAAAATAACATCACCATCAGGATAACAGTAACACTCTTGAAATTGAAAACTTGTAATTACAACATCTGCATTCTTCTTAGCCTCTTCTATATCCCTCTTAAGTTTCTCCTCACTGTAAGGATTCGCTCCAGATTTATTAGTTCCAGCTAATGGCCCTGGATTATTTAATATACTATCGTAATAGTTATAGCCAAGAAATGCTATCTTAGTACCATTTACCTCCTTATACAAAATCTTTCTTGCATCTTCTAAATCAAGTCCACCACCAAAATAATCCCAACCCAATTCTTTATATGTCTCTATTGTACTCGCACTATACTTAGCTCCATAGTCATTATTATGATTACCTGTTAACTCAACAATATCCACACCACTCTTCTTTAAAGTCTCAATATATTTAGGATTAGAACAAAAAGCCATACTTCTTGTTGGAGTACAACCAGGTACAAAAGAAACCTCATTAGATACATGTGTAAGATCAGCATCTGCCAAAAAATCCCCTATATACTTAGCAGCATAATCATTTTCTTTTGCAGCTTCCATCTTAAATGCTAAATTCCTTGCAATAGCAACAACACCTCCCATATTCAATTTTGTCAACAAACTTTTTTGCATAACACCACTACCACCAAAACCCATATGGATACCGATAATTGAGATAATTAATTCATCTTCTGGCTTTACGGAAGAGTAAAATCTAAACTTAACAGCGCCTTCCTGATCATCTAAGTAATACTTTTCATTAAAAGGTATTATCTTAACTCTGTAATCCAAAGAATCAAAAGACAATAAACCAATATTATCATCACTCTCTTTTAGTTTAGCTACCAAACTATCAATTCCCCCATCTAACACAGTGATATCTGCATCAATCTGACTCTGAATCTGCTCCTTCAATCTACCATCAATCATGTACAGATTCTTACTCTTAATATCATCATCTGTTAAGTTTGTTGTAAGAGAATACATATGCCCCACTGGAATAAAGTCCTGACTAAACACCACCTTGCTACCTTCTTTCTCCTCCATCCCTATCACTAAATCACTTCTACCATCTTTAAACTTAAACCTAGGTTTTTCATTAAACACCACCTTACTTAAATTTTCTACCATCAAATTTTTAAATTCCTCAGGGACATCATCTTCAAAAGATATTGTATATGTATCGTATATAACTACACTTCTACCCATATTAAACATATACCCTACTGCATGAATAAAATGATTTTTATTCTCAAAAAATAGGAATATTGTTGAAAAAATGAAAGAAAGGAGAATTAATCCTAAAACATTTATTCTACCTTTTTGCCTTTCTACAGAACGATTTCTAGAAATAGTAGGTCTTCTTACAACTGTTTCTCTTGGTTTCTGCCTTGGTGCAGTCATATCAATATTAATCATATTGCAATATTACCATAAAAAAGGATCTCTTCCACCCAGGTTGATACTATAGGATGTTTTGTGGTATAATATATATGTTCAGCCTAAATTATTTAATAAATATAAGGATGAATAAATTGATATTAAAAAGTAAAAAGACAGTAACCATGTTAAGTGGTCTGCTTTTTGTTGGTGTAATACTACAAACTCTTTCTCAAAAGATTCCAGTATTCAATGTAAGAGCAGAGATGACAGGAGAAATTACTTCTACTGCTGCAGCTACACAAGTAGAGAATATTATTGGAAATACAGAACCAACTGCATTTATCCAAATACCTCAAAATAATATACCTGATGAAGTTAAGGTTGTAAAAATTAGAACATATCTTGAAAATAGAAATTCTCCACTTGCAGAATATGCAAAAGAGTTTGTTAAAGCTGCAGATGAATATGGTATTGACTACAGAATTGTTGTTGCTATCTCTATCATTGAATCTGGCGGTGGTAAGAAAAATTTTAGACCTTACAATGCATGGGGATGGGGTAAAAACGGTTTCACAAACTGGACGGAGGGTATTTGGGCTGTTTCTGCTGGAATCGGTAGATACTATTCAAAAGGTCTGACAACTCCAAGACTTATTAGTTACTCATACTGTCCTCCTAATGCTGATGTATGGGCAAGTAAAGTACAGGGTGTTATGAATGTCATCGGACAGTAAAACTCTTTAGATTCTCAACAAATTAGAAATCAGAAAATCCTTCAGAATGAGGAATCTAATAGGTGGTTGCTCAAACCAGATATTATCATTATAATGTTTTTGTTGGGGTTAAAAGATCTTCATAAAATAAAGAGGAGGGTGTCATCATGAAAAATGTCGGATACGGCAAATTAAGAATTATAACTGGCAATTCAAATATTCCCTTAGCAAAGAGTATATGTAAACATTTAGGTGTTAAATTAAGTGTTGCAGAAGTAAAACATTTTAAAGATGGAGAGATTAATCTAAATATTGTAGATTCTGCTAGAGGTGCAGATGTATTTGTAATACAGCCTACAAATACTCCTGTAAATGACAATCTGATGGAATTACTTGTTCTTATAGATGCTTTAAGAAGAGCCTCAGTAGGAAGAGTAAATGCAGTCATTCCATACTACGGTTATGCTAGGCAAGACAGAAAAACCAAGCCTAGAGAGCCAATCACTGCTAAACTCGTTGCTGATTTGATAACAGTTGCTGGCGCTGACAGAGTTGTTACTATGGATTTACATGCAGGACAGATTCAAGGCTATTTTAACATCCCAGTTGATCACCTGACTGCGTTAAAGAGGTTAGCAGAGCATTTTGAAAAGTATGTAAAAGCAGACCCTGATTTTGTAGTAGTATCCCCTGATCTAGGTGGAGTAGCAAGAGCTAGAAAATTTGCTGACTTTCTTAAACTACCTATTGCAATAATAGAGAAGGTTAGACCTAAACCTAATGAGAACGAAGTTATGAATGTGATTGGTGAAATAGAAGGGAAAAATGTAATAATCGTAGACGATATGATAGATACAGGTGGTACTATTTGTAAGGCAGCAGAAGTTTTAGTAAAGCGAGGTGCAAAAAAAGTGTACGGTACTGCTACACATGGAGTGCTTAGTGATAATGCAGTTGAAAGGATTAAAGAGTCAGTTATTAAAGAATTTATAATAACTGACACTATTTATCACCCTAAAACAAAACTTGGAAGTAAAATAAAAGTATTAACAATAGGGGATCTTATAGCTCAGGCTATTGAAAGAATACATAATAACCAGTCTATAAGTGTAATAGTTGACTAAAAATGGACAAAGATTAATCCTTATAGTAGGAAAAAAACTTACCTAATAATCTTTCAACAACTGTTTGAGAAGATGAGAATATTTTTCTTAACTCCCTTTTTATCTTCTCACTATCATGTCTAACAAGACTTCTCTCTAATTCATCACCTTTCTCTCTCTTTATCAATCCTGATGCTACTAAATCAGTTCTAATGACTTTCCCTTTAAAATTCTTTTCTGTAATATCATCCTCAATAATATGCTCACCCTTTTCTATATACCTTTTGTATGCTCCTCGTGGAATCTTCCCGTTATTAATTAGAAAATAATCAACCTTTTTACCAATATATTTTTCTACAATATCCAAATATTCTCTCTGAGTCATATTTCTAGTTTGACCTTTTTTACTCATTAGATTCCCAATACATATGATTTTTGCATTACATTTCTTTAACTCTTCTTTAATACCTTTTACAACAAAGTTTGCAAGAGTTGTTGTATATAGATCGCCAGGACCAAGTATGATGTAATCTGCCTTTCTAATGGCTTTTAGTGCATTCTCTGTAGCTTTTGCAGAAGGTTTGAGATAAATTTTAGTTATATTTTTATCACACTCTGGTTCATCAATTAAATGTTCCCCTTCTATAATTTCTCCATTATCATATTCTGCTACTAATTTTGACTTATCTAATGTAACTGGTATTACATCCCCAGTTATTCCAAATATTGTTTTAAACATCTCGATTGCCTCTATCTCACTTCCCAATATATCTGTCATAGCTATCATTAGAAGATTACCAAGAGTATGTCCTTTTATTCCTTCCCCTATTGAAAATCTGTATAGAAACAATTTCCTTAGAACCTCATTATTCCCACTATCATACAAAGCTAGTATAGATTTTCTAATATCGCTAAGAGGAAGAAGACCAAATTCATCTCGTACAACAGCATTACTACCACCATCATCCATCATTCCAACAATAACAGATAAATTGAGATCTTTATGCTTTTTTAAACCTTCTAATACAACTGTACTTCCTGTGCCTCCGCCAATTAAAAGAATATTCATAGGATAAGTATAGCATTTTTATGGTATAATCAAATATTAAAATATAATAGCTTAAATATGAATTTTAAGATTGGTTCAAGAGTTTTCTATCCATTACACGGAGCTGGCTGGATTAAAGCAGAGAAAGAGATTGAGTTTGATGGTGAGAAGAAAAAATATTTTGAATTTGAATTAATTACCAATCTTTTAAGTATCTCAACACCTGTAGATAATGTAGAGAATTTAGGTATAAGGCCTGTATGTGCACCGAAAGATATTAAGAAAAAGATAGCTTTATTAAAGAAATCTCCTGCAATAAACCCTAAAGTGAAAGATTTTAATATTATGCTTAATACTTTTAAAGAGCTAGAGGAAAGTGCTAGTATTGATGATTCTATAAAGATTATTCAATATTGTAATTTCGTTAAAAAGAATAGAGAGAAAGAAGGGAGGTTAATTCCTGTTAGTATTGAGAAACAATTAGAGAGTGCAATTAGAAATATTGTCGGTGAATTAGCTGTTTCTAGCGGTACTTCATTAAAAACAGCATCTAGGAATTTTAGTGATATTACTGGTATAGATGTGAATATCAGTAAGGGATAGGTTTAACTAATCCCTACCCCTATCCTTACACCCATCACCTCTATCTCTTCATCTGTTGTTACATTATCCATTTCTACGCTCTTAGCATGGAACTCTGTAAGGTTTTCATCTACATATTTCTGTATTACATACTTTATGTCCTTCTCCTCTATCTTAATATGAAGAGTTACCATATCATCAACCTTTAAACCTTTCTTCTTTCTTAAATCTTTGTATCTTCTCATAAATTCATTAACGAAAGCTTCATTCTTTAATTCATCTGTTAAATTACAATCAATTGTAACAAAATCACTACCCTCACCTTCTGTATTCATACCTTCTCCTTTCTCAGCCTTCTCTGAGAAGAATATCTCCTTAACATTAATCTCTTCTCTAACAATCTCTCTTAACTCCTCATCTTTAATATTCACAAAAGCTTTTGCAAGAGGTTGTCTTAGATTCAATCTCACATTTTCTCTAACCTTCAAACCATTTGATGCAATATCTCTAACCCTCTGCATATCTTCAAGTATCTTAAAATCAATTTCATCTTCATTAACGGTAGGATAATCATCTAAATGCACAGACTCTACACTCTTCATATCCATATTCACAACAAGATTCTGATACATCTCCTCTGATATGAATGGTATAAAAGGAGCAAGAAGTTTAGAAAGATTAACTAAACTGTAATGAAGTGTACCAATTGCATCACTATCTCCATTCTTAAATCTATTCCTTGACCTTCTGATATACCACTGTGAGAGATCCTTACAATATTCCTCAATATCTCTTGATGCAGTAGCCATATTGTACTCTTCTAGAGATTTGTTAACCTTAAAGACTAGGTCATTTGTCTTTGCTACCATCCATTTATCCATCAAATGTGTTAGTTTCTTTACATCATACTTCTTCCAATCCCAATAATGTAACTTAGCATATGTAACAAAGTAGTTGTATGAATTCCAAAGCTGAATGTAGAATCTTCTCCTTACATCCTCAAGAGTTCCCCATCCAAATCTCATATTTGAACCGATGGATGCTGTTGAATAGTTCCATCTGAGAATGTCAGAACCCATCTTGTCTGCAGCATCATCAAACTTTACATAGTTAGGTTTAGTCTTACTCATTCTCTCATTCTTCTCATCTCTGACCTCTGCAAAACACATAACTTCTTTGTATGGTGCTTTCTTTTCAAAAACAACACCAAATACAAGCATTGAGTAGAACCACAACCTAATCTGCTCTATCATCTCAATTATTAACTCTGCAGGAAACCATTTCTCCCAATATTTTTTGTCCTCAAGATATGCAAGTGTTGAAAAAGGTACTACTCCTGCATCCAGCCAACAGTCTCCTACATCTGTTATTCTCTTTACACTCTCACCACACTTAGAACATTTAATCTCAATTTCATCAATCCATGGTCTATGAACATCATGAAGTTTGTCTACCAACTCTGGTTTTACTGCTAACTCCTTCAATTCCTCCAAACTACCTACAACATGAAGATGCCCACACTTCTCGCATTCATAGAAAGGTAAAGCTAAACCGTAGAACCTTTTTCTACTAATCATCCAATTTCCCATGCTATCTAACCAACCTTGCATTCTCTTGCCTGCATAGTCTGGTAACCATTTAACATCTTTTGCTGCTTCCTTAAGTTCATCTTTAATCTTTAGCACATCAATAAACCAGTTATCTTCTAACTTAAACAAACATTTTGTATTACATCTCCAACAGTGAGGATAGCTATGAGTAAAATCTTCTGTTTTGTACAAAAGTCCCTGTTTCTTTAGATCTTCAATTACCTCATCTGCTACATCATGTGCGTACTTACCATCTAAGAATCCAAATCCTTCTGTAAAATGACCTGTGGAATCAAGAGGTGAGATAATGTCTGCACCTAACTGCTGACCTAGCTCAAAGTCTTCCTGACCACAACCTGGTGCAATATGTACAACACCTGATCCTGTCTTTGAATCAACTAAATCCCACTCAACAATACTATGCTTAATGCCCTTCTGTGCTGGAATATCTAAGAGAGATTCATACTCTTTACCAACTAATTCCTTAATATCTATCTCTTCAACATTATTCAAACCTAATCTTTTTGCACTATCTGCACCTAAATATACTGTCTTTCCATCAATCTCTGTCCTTACA
>Ga0302238_1001559_pt1 | contig 18227 bp, 17 predicted proteins | sample AAG_UR_Asn_MG_FD_193527 | JGI IMG/M metagenome (GOLD analysis project Ga0302238, IMG submission 193527) | Enriched activated sludge microbial communities from anaerobic digester in WTTP, New Holstein, Wisconsin, United States - AAG_UR_Asn | ecosystem: Engineered > Bioreactor > Anaerobic >...
GTCGTGACGGCCACCTGGCACCCGTTCCCGAAGATATGCGAGACGCCGTTCCGGGCGAAAAGCATCAGGGCCGCCGCGAGGTGGGCCTGGCTGTATCGCCTGATGTCGCCGACACCGTCGGCGAAAAATCCGCTTTGCTCTGTCATGGTTATCCTTTCCTCTCCTGTTGGTCCTGGCGCCGTGCCAGGTCGAGTATGGTCTTCCTCACGTCCGCGGGCTCCGACCCGACCGCGACGGTCACGGTGCGCCCGTCGGCGTCCCAGCGTTGCCCGACGGCGACGATCCGGGCCTCGGTCGACGCCCATCCCGGGTAGTCGGCCCGGACCACGTCGCCCGTGCGGAAGTCCCGGGGGTAATCGTACGCGCCGCCCGTAAGGAGCGTGAACTCCACGCTCGCCTCCTCGGCGACCTCCGCGAGCTTTTGGTCGCCGCGCTCCTTGAGGGTCGTCTCGGACGTCGGCCCGATGTCTCGTGCATCAACGAACATCTCGCGGAGGGCGAGCCCCGACGGCGGGCCCCGGGGATACCGGGCCGTGTCGTAATACCCCCGCACGTCGCGGAGGGCGCCCTCGCCCTGGCCCGCGACCCACGCGAGGTTCCGGGCGTCCCGCGTCCGGCGCGCGAACGCGATCCCGGCGACCGTGCCGTAGTCGGGGGAAAACGCCACCCGGCCGGTCATGTCCCGGCCGCCGAGCACGTCGAACCGGAAGAGGCCGGCGTCCTCGTCGTACCGCATACTCCACCCGAGCCCCGAGTACTGGCAGATCTCCAGGAGGATCTCCGTGATCGGCTGGAACCGGGCGTTATACCGGACCTGGAGCTCCGTGGCCGTGAGCGTCCCGATCGCGAGGTCGGGGACGGCCCGGTAGGCTTCGGCCGGGGCGATCGCGTTCCGATGAACGTAATAGGCCATCGCGCCGGCAGGGGAGCCCGGTTGGCCGCCGTCCCACGTCGATGTCAGGCCCCAGGCGTCCGTCCCCGAGCCCGACGCGGTCCCCGCCAGGGCGTTTCTCGCGCCGAGCATCGACCCGTAGCACCGGCCGGTCACGACGATCGCCTCGACGCCGTCTGTCCCCGTGAGCGAGACCCCGGGGTCGTCGATGAGCCCGACCTTCGTCTCACCGCCCGGCACGACGGCCGCGATGAACGCCCCGGTCGCCAGGGTCTTCGCGCCCGGCACCTTCGCGTCGATGATGAGGGTCCACTCGTCGGGCTCGCGCCAGTGGTCGACCCACTCGAAGAGCTCGTACCCGTCGAGGACCGCGATGGGGTGCCGGGCCGCGTCGAGCACGAAGACTACGGGGGCCCGGAGGCGCGCGAATACGGTCGAGGCGGCCGGCGAGATCTCCCCCGTCAGGCCGTGCACGACCGACGCCGACGCCCCGCACCGGCCGAGGGCGATCGTCGCCGTGGCCTCCACCACGGCCCCGGGCGGTCCTTCGGTCACGATGTCCCGGGCGAGCGTGTAGTCCTGGAGCCGGTGGCCCGTGGCGCTCTCGGTCACGACCCGGAGCACGTCGCCGTCCACCCAGGCGAAGACGGCCCGGGGGTCGGCCCCGGCCACGGGCGCGAGGTCCGCGATCTCTGTCTTCCCGCGGCCGTCGTACCACCAGAGCGAGGACGCGAAGGCCAGTCCGAGGGCGCCCGTCGTGTTCCAGGCGATCGCGCCGGCACCGTCGGGGACGAGCCCGAAGCGGAGACGCGAGCCCCAGAAGGGCGCCACGGGCTCCCACCCCGCCCCGGTCCATCGGTCGACCGTATGCACGAGGCTCTCGCCCCGGACGCCGACGAGGACGATATGCGGGACGCCGTCGACGAGCGCGGCGCTCTCGACCCAGCGCTCGCCCCAGCCGTCCCCGCCCCCGGTGCGGGCCATCTCCGCGGACTCGGGCCCGTCCCACGCGAAATACGAGGACGCGCCGTAGAGCCCTGTCTGGACGGCCCCGTAATTGGAGCACGCGACCACGAACCCGGCCCCCCCATCAGGAACGACCGCGACGACCTCGCCGCCCCGGTCGTCCTCGACCACGGTCTCCCATACCGTGCCGTCGTAGGCCCGGATCGCCGCGGTCCCCGTGCCGCCGGCGTACTGGCTCCCGAAGGCGCACATGATCCCGCGGATCGAGAGGAGGACGGCCGTGTAATCCAGCCCGGTCGGCGGGAGCGCGGTCCACGTCGCGCCGGTGTACCGCCAGCACGCGCCCGAGGGGGTCGCGAAGACGAGCGCGCCCCCGTGGACGCACGCAAGCGTGATGTCCGGCGAGGGGATGCCCGGGAGCGGGGTCCAGGCCGCCCCGTCGAACCGGAGGGGCCCGCCGAACGGGAGCACGGCGTACACGGCCCCGCCGAACCAGACCACCGCGAGGGGGCAATCGGGGAGGGCCGCATACGGATCGCCCGTTGCCGTGAGCCCGACCACGGCCCGCGGGGCGTGGGGGACCACGAGCGGGGTGGCGTACCGCCGGCTAAAGGGATTGAGACCGAAGCGGTCGGGCTCGCACGTCGGGGCCGTTGGGGCCGGGACCGCGCGCCGGCCGAAGCGCGAGAGGGCGAAGCGGTCGGGGCCGTCCGTCCACGAGGCCGCGGCCGGCACGACGATCGCCCGGGCGATCGCGAAGTCCTGGAGCCGGTAGCCGTCGGCGGTGTTCTCGACCACGGCCGTCAGGGTCGCACCGTCGACCCACCCGAAGACGATATGGTCGTCGGTCCCGGCCGCGGGCGCCAGGTCCACGAGCTCGGCGACGGCGACCCCGTCGTACTGTGAGAGGGAGGACGCGAAGGTCTCGCCCCACGCCCCGGTCGACGCCCAGAGGACCGCCCCGGCGCCGTCCGGGAGGAGGCCCGCGTGGAGGGGGAGGGTGCCGAGCCCGGCCACGGTCTCCCAGGCGGTGCCGGTCCATCGGTCGACCGTGTGAACGATCCCCTCGTCGAACGTCTCGGCGAGGAGGACGTGCGGGACGCCGTCGACGAGCGCGGCGGCCTCGGCCCACCGGGAGGCCCCGCCCCCGCCCGTGCGGGTCATGGTCGCCGTCCCGGGCCCGTCCCATGCGAAGTAGGACGAGAGCCCGTACAACCCCGTCTGGGTGTCCCCACAATTCGAGGCGGCGACGATGAAGCCCTCCGCCCCGTCCGGCACGACCGCGACGGCCTCCCCCCCAGCATCGTCCGTCAGGGTCGTGGACCATGTGGCCCCGTTGAAGGCCGCGATCGCGCACGCCGCCGCGTCCCCCTCGCCGTACATGCCGCCGAAGGCGCACATGATCCCGCGGATCGAGAGGAGGACGGCCGTGTAATCCAGCCCGGTCGAGGGGAGCGCGGTCCACGTCGCGCCGGTGTACCGCCAGCACGCGCCCGAGGGGGTCGCGAAGACGAGCGCGCCCCCGTGGACGCACGCGAGCGTGATGTCCGGCGACGGCGTCCCGGGGAGAGGCGTCCACGCCGCCCCGTCGAACCGGAGGGGGCCGCCGAACGGGAGCACGGCGTACGCGACCCCGCCGAACCAGACCACCGCGAGGGGGCAATCGGGGAGGGCCGCATACGGATCGCCCGTTGCCGTGAGCCCGGAGGGGGCCGTCTCGGCGACCGGGACGCCCACGAGGTCCACGACCTCACGCCTTCCCGATCTTCTCGACGGCCGTCAGGCGCCCCTTGACGTTCGTCACCTCGTCGCGGAGGGACTCGACCGCAGACTTGCCGGCCGTGAACGTGCATGGGCCGGGGTGGGCGTCCCGGCCGCAGCGGCGGCACTTCATGCCACGGCCTCCGCGTTGTACTTCGCCAGCAGGTCCTGGTAGTCGGCACGGTTCGCGGCCATCGTCGTGGTGTCACCGAGGATGAGCGCGGCCATGTAGGCCGACTGGAGCGCCTCGAACTGCGGGGCGTACCGGGCGTTCAGCGCGGCGATCCCGGCGGCCCTGGCGCGTTCCGCGGCCTCCTCGGGGGTGGGGGCGACATTCAGGGGCGGGCCGGCGATGTCGAGCTCGGCGGCCATCGCCCAGTCGAGGATCTCCAGGGCGACCTCGTCGAGGTAGGCCCGGACCTCGGCGACCCCGGCAAACGGTCGCGGCAGCGTCCACCAGATGACGCGCTCGGCGTACTCGTAGGCGGTGCGGGTGGTGCCGTCCTCGTCGGCGATCGTGACGGGCTGGACGTCCCAGTGGACGAGCAACCGGGCGCGGCCGGCGACGACCTGATCGATCTCGATCGGTTGTGGTTCGGTATCGGATCCGGATCTCATGTAATGACTCCTTTGTGCATACAGGGGGCGATATACGTGGTCGACAGTCGGTGCGCGTCGGCCCATCCCGCCAGGCCGGCGTAACTCGCGACGACGCTCCGGTCGCGGGGCGTCAGGGCCTCGCGGGTGGCGACCGCGGCGAGCTTTCGTTTCAGGGCCGTGGCGGTCGATTTTCTCAGCAGGATGTAGTTGCCGAAGAAGCGATAGCCGACGAAGTCCAGCCCGCGGGTGCGGGTCGGAAAGACCTGCCAGTTCGGCTTGAGCTCGAGCTTCAGGCGGTCGCGGAGGAACGCCTCGATCCGCCCCCGGGCGTCGTGCAGAAACGCCTTGTCGGGATGGAGCAGGACGATGTCGTCGCAGTACCGGAAGTAGTGCCGGACGCCGAGGACCTCGGTGGCCCAGTGGTCGAGGCCGGAGAGGTAGAGGTTGCCGAAGTACTGCGACAGGTAGTTGCCGATCGGCACCCCCTCGGTGCTGTCGATGATGCCGTCGAGGAGCGCGAGGACGTAGCGGTCCTTGATCTTCATCCTGAGGATCGCCTTCAGGATGTCGTGGTCGATCGACGGGTAGAACTTCCGGACGTCGAGCTTGAGGCAGTACTTCGTCGCGCGGCCGTCCTGCATGGCCCGGTGCACGTCGACGAGCGCCCTGTGGATGCCGCGGCCCGGAAGGCTCGCGTACGTGGTCGGGACGAGTGTCGCCATCCAGATCGGTTCGAGGACCTGGACGATCGCCCACTGGACGATCCGGTCGGGGAAGTACGGTAGGGCGTAGATCTCGCGGGTCTTCCCCCGCTCGGTCCTGGTGAAGCGGAGATACGGCGACGTCGTGTAGGACTTATCGAGGAGCATTTGCCGGACCTCGGCGAGATACGGCCCGGGGGTCGACTCGATCGCCTTCACATCGTGGTAGTGACTCTTGCCCCGCTTCGCGTTCCGGTGGGCGCGGGCGATGTTCTCGGCGGAACAGATGGTAGGATAGAGATTGCCGTACCGCTTCATGCAGCGGCCCCCGCTGGGTACGGTGCCCGGGCCGTCGAACGCTCGAGAGCGCCTACCAGTCCGGGGTCTGCTATTGCTCTGTTTTGCCAAGGGGCACGGTCCGGCGGGGGCCCATTACGTTCTGGCGTACTCAGCTGACCAGTGGGGTGAGGCGCGTGCCGATGTTGCGATTGGCATTGGCCGTGGCATTGTTGCAATTGAGGTAGAAGGCCCCGGCATTCCCGGCATTGTTCCAATGCCCCCCGATAAAGGCGGCTCGCCCCCGCCAAACCTTGGTCAGTCATATACCATTGCCTTTATAAATAGATTACCCCGAGCGGGCGAGGCGCGCGCCGACGAAGCGATAGGCAATGGCCGCGGCATAGGCGCAATTGAGGTAGAAGGCCCCGGCACTCCCGGCATGGTACCAACGCCCCCCGATCAAGGCGGCTCGGTTGCCGGCCGCCTGATAGTAGTAGTCGCACGTGTACTTCGTCTGCGATCCGGTTCCGCCGACCACCGACGGCAGGAACGAGTGGTCGACCGCGGGGACGTTGACCAGCGCCGTCGGATAGCCGCTGATTGTGGGGAGCGTCAGGCCGGTGTCGGCGTACGGGTGCGCGAACGTGTCGGAGGCGAAGTCGTGATCGGCGATCCACGGGTTGTTGTCGGCCTTGATGTTGATGCCGTCGACCCAGGTATTCGCGTTCCCGTAGAGGTTCTCGATTCCGCGGTAGCTGAACGGCGTCGTGGTCTGCGCGGTCGCGTAGTGGGTGATCGAGACCTGGCCGCTCGCGTTTGCGAGGTTCGAGGCGCCCGTGCCGACGCCGGCGGTGACGCCGGTGTTGACGGCCATGTTCGTGACCGCGTCGTCCGTGATGTTCGTCACGCCGACCGAGAGCGCGGTCTGGCTGTCGAACGTCGCGTACTCGATGAGGTAGAGCAGTTGGACCCCGCAGAGCTGGTTGAAGGACAGCAGCCCCCACCCGGCGCCGCGGTTCTGCGCGAGCTGTCGGAAGGCCGGCAGGTAGAGCGTCTCGTTCTTCCAGCCGGTCGCCGGCTTGACGCCCGCGATCGACGCGAGCTTGTCGCCCGTGGTCGCGGTCAGGACGTATCCGGCGGGGTCGTTCAGCGCGTAGCCGCCGGCGCCGGGAGTGGTCTTGACGATCGTCGTGGTGACGCCGGTCGATGCCGCGGCGACGGCGACCGTGTGCTTGAGCCCCGCGTCGCTCGCCGTGTAGGTGACGGTCGCGCCGGAGCCGCCGACGGTCCAGACGACCCCCTGGTAGTCGGTCTTGTTCCCCTCGCTCCGGATCTTCCCGGCGACGGTCGCGTCGCTATCCCCGGCCGCGACGGCGACGGTGAACGCATAGGTGCCGTCGAGGGTGATCGTAAGGTTTCCCGACGCGCTCGCGCCCGCCGTGACCGTGATCGTGTCGAGCTCCGTGGCGGAGGCGGTGACGTCGTAGACGGACGCCTCGAAGGCGCCGATGTAGGCGTAGTCCATCTCGACACTGTCGCGGATGAACATCGGGTGGACCTTGAAGCCCGGCGCCTCGATGGGCGAGATCCAGAAGTAGCGATAGACGCCGATGTCCTTGACGAGGTAGTAGAACTTCGGCACCTCGACCATGACCTGGCCGGCGCTGCCGTCGACCGCGAAGCCAGCATCGCCCTGGTACGCCGTGACGGCGCCGGCGTCGTTCATCACGCAGCGCCGCATCCCGCCCCAGGTCGGGTGGAGGTCGAAGAACGTCGGCGCTGGCGTGATCGTGTTGCCCATGCGGTCGACGCGGACGAGGTCCGGGCTCGAACTCGACGTGTCCCACCGGACGCCGACGATCTGGTTGAGCTGGTTGCCGAGCAATTGCGAGACGTTCTGGCCGTTCAGGATCAGGGTCGACCGGACATTCAGGATGTCGAACTCCGCGACCCCCTGGCCGTTGATGGTGAGCGTGGACGCCATATCACCCCACCCGCCGCGTGCGGATGGTCGCGCCGTACGTCCGGGCGCTCGGGTTCGCGTATGCGACCACGACCGCGTCGCCCGGCTCGCACGGGAGCGCCCCGCCGTCGAACCCGACCACGATGTCGGTCGCGACGGTCGCGGACGGGTCGACCCGTGCCAGGACCGTATCGTACGCGGCCCCTTGGGCGCTGTCGAGCGTGACGGTGAGGTCGCCGGCCGCGGCCGGCGCCGTGTTGAAGTGGACGGTCACCGCGTCGAGCACGAACGCCTCGGTCGCGTGCGTGTACGAGAGCGCGATCGCCGCGCTCCCGGTCGCCTTCGTGACGGTGGGGGCTCCCCCCGTCGTGTGGATCGGGTTGGCCGCGTCGGCCAGAGTCCCGTCCTTGGTTGTGAGTCTAGCTCTGATTGACATACTACTAAGCTCCTAAATACCTGGCATACCATTCAACGGTCAGCGTGGCGCTCTCGGCGCTCTCCGAGCCCGCGAACGAGATCTCGTTCGGCCCGGGGACGAGGTCGATCCATTGCGAGCCCATGCGGAGGGTCGCGAGCGCGTTCGTCCGGACCCCCGTGGCCGGGTTGAAGTGGTAGACCGTTTTGGCGCCGAAGACGCTGGAGACGATCAGTTGCTCGCCGGCGAGGAGGGGCTGGGTGCACTTCCAGACGTCCCCGGTCGTGAGGTTCTCGAACTGGGGATACCGCGCCGGGCCCGTCAGGGTGAGCGTGCACGGGACGGCGACGTCGCCGGCGTTGTTCACGGCGATCACGCCCGTCCGGGTGCCGAACGAGAGGGGGAAGCCCCACTCGCCCGTCCCGGGGGGATCGCCGGCCCCGAGGGACCATCCCCCGGTGAACATCGGCGCGCTCGCTGTGTTGAGCGCCGCGTCGTAGAAGAAGGGGTCGTCCGCCTGGAGGACGAGCGTCCCCTTGAGCCGGTGTTGGCCGAGCGCCCCGGGGGGATCCCACCGGACGCCCTCGACGACCCGGCACCGGAGCACCCATGACACGCCGTCCTCGTGGACCCACCGGAGCACGCCGACGCCGGCGTTCGGCGCGAACAACCGCATGGTCGCGCGCCGGAGGGCCGGCATGGTCGCGGGGTCTTCGGCGATCATGACGAACGGGAAGACGACCTCGCGGGGGTCGAAGCTCCCGCCGATCGCCCGCGCCCCGTCCTCATACGGCGCCCTCGCCGAGTAGAGGGTGGCCCCGATATTATCCAGACCCGTCCGGCCGGCCTGGGGGACGTAGGTCGGCTCGATGAGGGGCACCTCGATCGCCGACCCCGGCGGGGTCCAGTAAAAGCGTTCCGTCATGGGGACACCCCCCGGCTCCCGAGGATCTGCCGGGCCGCGCTCCTGGCCTTCACGAGGGAGCGCGAGGGGGTCTCGGGGTCCGGGTTATATATGTTAATGTTTATGTCTCCTCCATCGGCTTTAACCTGTCCCACGGGGATGACTTTCTCGCCGTCCTGGAGCACGGCGATCCCCTCGTCCTGGCCCGGCGGGGCCCGGAAGATCCCGCCCTGGTGATGGACCGGGGCGCCGTGCGCGCCGCCGCCCGAGACCGTGATCCACCCGGACCACGAGGACGAGCCCCCGGGCCCGCGGACGGTGAGCCGGGGGTAATACGTCCCCGTGTATTTGTACGTGTGCGTGACCCGCTTTCCCGACCCTCCGGTGCCGTCGCCGAAGTCCCAGTCGTAGCTCGTGATGCTCCCGGACGACCCGGAGGCGTCGAACGAGACCGTGAGGGGCGCCCCGCCGAACTGGGGCGAGTAGTCCATGTGGGCCACGGGCGCCGACGCGCTCGGCGCCGGTGCCGCGGGGCCCGCGGGTTGGCCCGTCTGGGGGTTGTACCCGCCGACCTGGCCCGGGGGCACGACGGCCGGCGCCTTAACGACCGTAGGCGCGGTGACCGTGATCGACTGGCTGAAGGTGTCGACGATGCCCTGCCAGATGTTCGCGGCCCACGACCCGAGCTTGTTGAGGGGCGAGTCGGTGATCATGAAGTTGTAGACCCCGACGGTCGCGTTGTAGAGGGCCGTCTTGATGCCGTCCCACGCGCCCTCGATCCCGCCCTCGATCCCCTTCCAGATGGCGCCGACCGCGCCGACGAGCATCCCGAGGGCCCCGCCCGGGCCCGGGTCGGTGATCCACCCGGCGATGAGCCCGATCGCGGCCTTCACGGCCCCGAGCACGAGCTCCCACGCGGCCGGGATCGCGAGCTCGATCTCGCTCCAGATCGCGCCCATGGCGGCCGTGGCCGTGCCGAGCGCGCCGTTCGGCCCGGGGTCTTTGACCCACCCGACGATGAGATCCCACGCATACCCGAGCGCGTCCTGGATGAGATCCCAGGCGACTGGGACCGCGACCTTGAGCGCCGTCCAGACCGTGCCGACCGCGGTCGTGAGCATCCCGCACGCGCCCATGGGCCCGGGGTCTTCGACCCAGTCGACGAGGCGGTCCCAGGCGAACGAGACGGCGCCCGTGATGAGCTTCCACGCCCCCGGGATCGCGTCCCCGATCGCCGTCCAGACCTTCCCGGCGGCGCCGGCCATGTCGTGCTTGGTCTCCTTGCCGCTGAGGATGTCGACGATCGCGCCGACGGCCTCACCGATGAGCCCGGCCGCGGCCTCGAAGATCGCGCCGACCTTCCCCATCCATGTCCAGACCTCGCCGAGGAGCTCGCTCGCCGTCCTGAAGCCGTGCTGGATGGCCGGGGACGTGAACCAGTCGCCGAGCACCCCGAGCCCCCAGAGGAGCACGTCGAGCCCCTTGTCGACGAGCCACATGAGGGGCGGGGCGACGTACATCTGCCAGATGTCGACGAAGAGGCCGATCGCACCGACCAGGCGATCGCCGATCCACGCGGCGGCCGACTGGAGAAATTCGATCATCCCGGCGCCGTCCCCGGCCATCCAGTCGGTGATTTTTGTTAATTGTTCGGCGTAGAAGTCCCCCAGGAACTTAAGGGCCCCGCCGATCTTCGTGCTCAGAAACTCGTAGACCCCGCCGGCCCACGCCATGAAGCCGTCGCCGACCCTGGAAAACGCCCCCAGGAGGTTCCCGACGGACGTCCGCAGATCTTCCGACGCGGTCCACATGCCCCAGAGGATCGCCGCGCCCCCGGAGAGCGCGCCGAGGAGGAGGAGGACCGGGGTCACGGCCGAGGTCGCCGCCGCCGCGAGCGATACGAGGGCCCCGGAGAGCCCGGCACCGCCCGCGACCGCCTCGGGCCCCAGGAGGGCGACGACGGTGGGCAAAAGCCCGCCGAGGAAGGCGAGCGCTCCCCCTAACCCGATGAAGACCGGGGCGAGGGGTTCGAGGGGCGCCAGGAGGTCCGCGGCCTGTTGCTTCAGGGTCGTGAGCCAGTAGCCCCAGCGATCCATGGTGCCGACGGCGATCTCTTGCGCCGCGGCGTAGTCCTTCGCCTTCCCCGTCCCGTCGGCCGTCAGGTCGTTGTACGTCTTGAGGTCGTCGAGCGAGATCCCGAGGAGCTCGGCGAGCCTCTCCTGGGGCGTGAGCTGGCGGTTGAGGGCCGCGGTCTTCTCGTCGATCGTGGTCGTGAGCTCGTCGTAATCGGTCTTCAGGTCGGCGAGGAGATCCCGGTTCCGTTCGTACGCCCGGGTCTCCTCCTCCGTCGGGACGGTCTCGTCCCGGATCTTCTGGAGGGCCTTCGCGAGCTCCTCCTCTATCTCGACCTTCTGGGCCGCGATCTCTGCCAGGCGTTCGCGTTGGTCCTCGTAATACTCGGCCTCGCGCTCCTTCCGGCGTTCGGCCTCCTTCGCGGCGTCCGCTTCGGCCTTCGCCTCGTCCTCGCGCGTTTGCGCGATGCTCGCCCGGTAGTCCGCGACCCGCTTCTGTTGCGTCCGGTAGTACTCGGCGTCCGCCTCGGCCTGTTTCGCCCGGTCCTTCGCGTACCGGGCCTCCGTGTCGGCGAGCCCCTCCCTGGTGTCCGCGATCCCCTTCGCGTAGTCGTCGAGCGCCTTCTGGGAGCGCTCGAAGTAGTCGGCCTCGTCCCGGAGCGCCCGGGCCCGGGCCTTCGCGTACTCCTCGTCCGCCTCGACGAGGTCGGCCTTCGTCTTTTCGATCGCCTTCTGGTAATCCGCGACCTTCTTCTGGGAGGCGTCGTAATACTCGGCCTCCGCGACGATGGCCTTCCGGCGGTCGCGTTCGTATTTCGCGTCCGTCTTCGCGAGATTATCGACCACTTTCTGCCGGGCCGCTTCGAGCTTCGCGATCTCGGCGTCCGCGGCGGACGTGTCGGGGTCCGCGAGCACGAGCCCCGGGAGCCCCTCGTCCCGCCGGGCCGTGAGCTTCGCGATCTTCTCGTCGTAGTCGGCGAGCTTCTCGGCGGCCGTCTCGTGGGCCGCGGCGAGCCGCTCCTCCGCATCCGCGGCCTTCTCGATCGCGTCCTGGCGATACCGGATCACCGCCTCGCGCGTGGAGACGATCTTCTCTTCGTAGTCGGTGATCCGCTCCGCGGCCCGTTCGTGGGTGTCCGCGATGTCGTCCGCGGCCTTCGCGGCCTTCTCCGCGGCGTCCTCCGTGTACCGGGCGACGGCCTTTTCGGTCGCCTCGATCCGCTCCTGGTAGTCGGCGATCCGGTCGGCGGCGCTCTCGTGCGCGTCCGCGAGGGCCTCCACGGCCTCCGCGGCGCGTTCGGCGGAGTCCCGCCGGTATCGCTCGACGGCCCGCGCCGTGTCGGCGATCCGCTCCTCGAACTCGGCGACCCGTGCCGCGGCCCGTTCGTGGACCTCCGCCAGGCGTTCGGCGGCCTCGGCGGCGTCGTCCGCGGCCGTCCGGGCGTAGTCGGCCATGGCCTCTTCGACGTCCCGGGCCTGGCTCGCGAGCCGGGCGAGGGCCTTATCGGCGCCGTCGGTCGCGTCCGCCATGCGTTCGATTTGTTCGGTCGAGAGACTCAGGCTCGCCTCGTACTTCGCGATCGCCGCGGCCGTGTCCTCGATCCGGTCGCCGAGCCGCTCCTGTTGCTCGACGAGCGTCTCCAGCTCTTCCGCGGCCCCCTTGACCTCCCGGATGGCCTCGTTGATTTTTCTAAATGCCGTGTACCCCTCGATCCCCCGCTCCGTCAGGGCCATGACGATCGCCATGACGTCCGTCAGGGAGAGCCCGAGATCCTGGAGGTCGGGCCCGACGCGCCGGATGAAGCTGGAAAACTCGCCGATCTCGACCGTGCTCTCCCGAAACATCGCCGTAAAGCCGTCGACGTACTGGGGAAGGTTCGCGAGGGGCTCGTTCATCGCCTGGAGGGCCGGGACGAGGGTCCGCGCGAGGCTGGAGGCCGGCGCGTCGACCGCGGTCGAGAGGAGCCCGAGGGCGTCCGTGAGCCGGCCCATGGTCTCGATGTCGTCGACCCCGGCCCGGCTCAAGTAGTCCATGGCGCCCGCGACGTCGGCGATCGGGTCCGTGACCGACTGGAGCGAGTACCCGAGATCCTCCACGGCCTCCGCGTCGGCGTTCATGGCGAGCGCCGTGGTCGCGAACGAAGCCTCCATCTGGCGGGCGTCGTCCCTGAGAAGAATGGTCGCCGAGCCGAGCCCGACGAGGATCCCGCCGAGGATTTCGAGACCCCGGCCGAGGGTCTCCGCCGACGCATTGAGGGCGTCGAGCTCGGTCTTGAGCGCGGCCTCCGCGGCCCGGGCCTCGTCCGCGGCCGTGGCCTGGTCGCGTTGGGCCCCGGTGACCGCTTCGGTCGCGAAGAGCTCCTTTTCGCGGGCCGCGATCACGTCCTCGATCCCGCTGGCGCGAGAGAGGGCGTCGTCGCTCACGCCCCGGACGGAATAGACCGAATACTCCCCGTTGGCGTATTTCTGGACCTCCGCGGCCCATTCCCGCTGGGAGTCGGCCCACGCCTCGAACTGGATCCGCGCCTGTTGGAGGTTCGCGGTCGTCTCGGCGGAGAAGGTCGCGACGTCCGCGCCGGCCTCCGCGAAGCCCGCCTTGAGGTCGTCGAGGTCGACGCCGAACTTGTATGAGAGCTCTTCGATTGTGTTCGCCATCTAGTTCCCCGTGGCGACCTTCCAGAAGCCCGCCCGGTCGGGCTCCTGGTAGGTGCCGAGCTCGTGATCGGGAGCACTCCGCGCCGAACTATCCGGAGATTCCGGATAGTTCCCCGGGCCCGCGGCCGAGAGCGCCGGCTGGAGCCCGGGGCGGCGACCGCCTCCCATGAGCCGCGAGCCGGCGGCGACGAATCGCACCGCGTCCTCGACCGTCAGCCTGTCCAGGATGTAGTCAGGCGTCCAGCCGTAGATCATACCGAGCGCGGCGACTAACTCGATAAGACCGTCGGGTTTTTTTCCGCGTCCGTGACGGCCTTGAACTCCGCGGCCCGCCGGTTCACGTACGCCATGACGAAGGCGAGCGCGGGGATCACCTCGTCGAAGGCGTCGAGGTCCAGGAGGAAGTCCTTGGTCACGGCCTCGTTCTTGGGCTCGCACACGAGCGCGACGGCGGTTAACGTCTTCTCGTAGTTCCCCATCCCGAGGTTCTCGGCGTCCGTCCCGACGAGGTCGAGCACCTTGATGAGCGTCCTCATGGGGATCCGCGTGATGTCGACCTCCTCGCCGCCGATGATGAGCGCGACCTTCTCGCGCTCCTTCGGCTCGAAGACGGTGGGGGTGGCGGTATCCGCCATATCACCACACCACCGACTGTTCGTCCGTGATCTGGAAGAGCTGGTACCCGGACGCGAGGGTCGTGTCCTTGATGGCCTTGAACGCGAACGGGCTCCCCAGGGGTTTCAGGTTGCCGTCCTTCCCGTACGTCCACGAGAGATCCCCTTCGATCGTTGCCTTGTGGCACACGACGATGAACTGTTTGGTGTCGCTCGGCCGGGTGTTGGTGAGGCGGATCTTCAGGAAGTCGAGCGCCGTGATCCCGCCGACGTCGATCGTCTTCGATGCCGCCGGGGTGTAGGTGTAGTTCACGAAGACGGTCGCGCCCGTGGCGATGTCCGAGTCGGCCATCCGGACGATCGTGGTGTACCCGTCACCGTCGACGGCGATCGCGTAGTCAGACGACGACGAGCCGACCGCGGCCCGGGTGTAGGTCGTGCCCCCGCCGGACTCCGACGTGACCGTGATGGTCGCGACCTCGGTCCCGGCGCCGTTCTTGTGCGCGAGGCGCTGGGAGACGACCCCCGTCAGGGTGATCGCTTCGTTCGCGACGAGGACCGGGTCGGCCGTGACCGTGTCGAGGTTCGCCATGCCGCCCAAGACTTTCTTGATGTTCTCGGCGGAGAGCTCGTACCAGGTGCCGGAGATGGTGGCCTCGTCGGCGTTCGCGTACTTCTTCCAGACCTCCGTGTTATCAAATTCAATTACTTCAAATTTGGGCTTGAAGTTGAATTTGATGCCGTCGGCGGCGCCGATGTTGGAATACACGCCCGTCGTGTAGGGGGCGATCTCGATTTTTGCCGACCCGAAAAGGATCGCATTGTCATTCTGAACAGTGGTCTGTCCCATGGTTGTTACCTCTTCTTAACGTGGAGGACGTGGACGTCCTGGTCCTGGCGATAGCCGAAGACCGTGTCGTGGTCCTCCCGGTCGTCGGCGAGCGTGATCGCCTCGATCCGGTCGGTCGCGGACACGATCCCCGTCCCGTGGTCCTCCACCGCGGAACGGATCGCGTTGCGGACGGCTAACGCGCCGTCGGACGTGGTCGCATAGGCGGAGAGTTGGACGAGCGCGGGCCCGTGGTGGCCCCAGATCTCGGGGTCAGCGATCACCTGGTACACCAGAAACGGCTTCGCGGGCGAGCCCGGCGGCACCAGGTGATAGACGTTCGTCGTCACGTAGGCCTTGAGCCAGGTGACGAGGAGCGCTCTCCAGTCGGTCGCGACCATCAGGCCCCTCCGGCGAGCGCGTGCAGGGTGATGATCTGGGCCGAGAGCACGACGGCCTCCCGGGACTCCTCCCGGACGGCGCCGGACTCGAAGGCCGGCCGGAGGAAGGGATACGCCGGGCGGAAGTTGCCCGTTATCTGGCCCCCGCCGTACTTGTGGAGCGCGACCTTCGCGGCGGCCGAGATCCGCCCGGCCCCGCCGAACTCGATAATGGGGGCGTAATTGAGGTTCGTCCCGACGAAGACCGCGGCCCCGGTCGCGGAGCGCTCCGGCATGGCGATCTCGCCGTACTCGAAGAGGTCCGCGTTAAGCCGGGTGTCCGGCGTGAGGTCCGCGTGCCCGCCGATGTGGATGCTCCTGGCTAACGTCCCGGTCTTCTTCCGCACGATGATCTTGGCATAGTTCGCGATCGGAAGCGCGCCGGCGCACGCGATCGTCTCGGCCTCACGTACGAGAGCGTCGTATATGCGATCGAGGGTCGCCCCGTCGCCCTTCGCCACCAGCGAGATCGTGAAGCCGGACATGGGACGCTCAGAGCCCCCCGATCACGGCCGCGACGTCGAAACCCCGCCCCAGGAGTATCCCGATGAGGATCAAGACGAGGATCCATACCCCGCGGTCGATCTTGTCAGTCAGGGCGTTAACCTTCTTGTCGGTGCTATCGACCTTCTTGTAGACGGCGTCGATCTGCTTGGTCAGGGTCTCGATCGCCCCCTCGATGGTCGAGCATCGATTGTCGATGAGGATCCGGTAGTGGTAGCACTCGGCGTGCGTGACCGGCGTGGTGTCGGTGAGCTCCTCGGCGGCGTCGTCGGGCATCAGACGACCTCGCGCATAACCAGGTGCGTGAACGGCGAGCCCGGGGGCGAGTCGTACGCGACGACCCCGTGGTTCCGGCTCTGGTAGACGACCTGGTGCTTGTCCGTGACGGCCGGGTAATACCCCTTGAGGATCACGTTGTAGGTCGAGACCTGGACCATAACGCCGTCCTTCTCGACCTCGACCGTCCCCTCGTGCCGGACGATCGCGTCGACCGCGGAGCATCCCGTGACGGTCTTGAACGATGTCGAGACGTCCCCGTGCTCGTTCACGGTCTCGGTCGGCTCCTGGAGCGCGACGGTCGTATGCCACCGGCCGGCGAGCCCGACGGTGAGCCAGTTGGACGGGATGAGGGGACGCGAGGAGGCCATCAGTCGGTGCCTCCGATCTGCGTGTCGGTGAATTGGTCCACGGCCGCCGAAGCGACCCCGACCCATTCACCGCCCGCCGTGCCGGCCGACCCGATCCGGGCCCGGTATTTCTCGGCCTTCGCGCTGAAGTATTGGCCGACGGCGACCCCGTTCGTCGAGACGCCGTTCGCCGAGATCACTTTCCCAGCGAGCGCCTCGTCGTTCGCGAGCACGTCGCACGCGGCCGCGGCGCCCCCGTAGACGTCCCCGCCTTCGAGGGCCAGGAGGGCCGTGATCTCCTCGTCCGTAAACGCGGCGCCCGTTTGGACGCGGTCGGGGACGAGCAACCGCACCTTTCCGATGTCGTTCGTCAGGGTGTACGTGTAGACCACGGCCAGACCCCCTCAGATCGCCGTGTACCAGAAGTAGGCGTCGCCCGCGAGGGCCTCGGCGTTCTGGGTCTTGATCTGGCCGTTGATGAAGTCCGTCGTGCCGCCCTTCTCGTCGAGCACGAAGACCTTGTCGCACGTCGTCTGGAAGATGCCCGGGGTCGTGATGTCGAGCTCGTTCCAGAGGTTGTTATTCGCGCTCGTCGCCTCGTCCCCGGTCCCGACGTTCATAACGGCGAGAGGCGTCCCACCGCCGGCCGTGATCCGGATCATGCCCTTGAAGACGATGATCTTCGTCGCCTCCGGGTTCTGGAAGCTGAAGGCCCATTCATCGGCGACCCCGGGGGTGAGCGCGACCTTCGCGCGCTGGAGGAAGGCCGGGGAGATCTTCGCGTTCGTGATCGCGTTGTCCGCGACCGTCAGGGCGCCCGTCGCGGCGAGCGTGGCGTCACCGGAGACCGGGACGCTCACCAGGTCCGTCCCGTCGCCGACGAGGATCTGGCCGGCGGTCTTCGCGTCGAGCGCGGTGGGCCGGTTGCCGGCCGTGGCGCCGACGATGAGCGAGCCCTGGGCAAGGTCGGCCATCTTCGCGAGCGTGACCGCTTCGGCCGCGATCGTGACCGCACCCGTGGCGGCGATCGTGGCGTCGCCGGACATGGCGACACCCACGCCGGTCCCGGTCGCGTCGCCGACGATGATCTTCGCCTCGTCGACGAGGAGGGCGCCGGCCTGGACCGCGGCGAGCTCGTCGTCGATCTTCTTGAACTCGTCCGCGGTCTTGTCGGGGATCTTGCCCTTCCGGCTCCGGAACTCTTTTCTGGTTGGGGCGGTGTATGCCATCGCCTACACCTCAGATCCCGCTACCGTAGAGGAGCGCGTACGGTTCGCGCACCGCGGTCTTCCCTTCGTACCAGAACTGAAGGATCGTGTCGTGGCTCCCGTCCTCCTCGAACTGCTTGAAGTGGATCCCGAAGTTCGGGACCGTCTTCTCGACCCGCGTCCCGTTCTCGATCGTCGGGTAGGAGACCGACGCCGACCCGTATTTCGGATCTACGTAGTAGTGGTATTCGGCGCCCGGGTGCTCGCTGTCGACGCCGAGCACGTAGCCGTCGGCGAAGCCGGAACTGGCCTGGAGCTTGTGCACGTCGAGGTCGAGCGCGGGGATCCGGATCGTGTCGCGGTTCGGGCGTTCGGGCCGGCCGTACATCTCCCGGGTGACGCCCTGGACGTCGAGGCTGAAGAGATAGCTATTCAGCTCGTTCCAGCACGGCTTGAGCACGTAGGCGTCCGTGAGCTTGTACTCGTACCCGTCCCGGTCCATGTCCTGACCGAGGGCCAGGAGGTCTTCGAGCGGGACACATGCCCCGTCCGACCACGCGACGGTCGGGTTGAAGTACGTGAACGACGTGGTCGCGCCGGCCGTCATGGCCGCGAGCATGGAGGCATTGAGGGCCTCCGCCATCCAGAAGCCGGCGCGCTCGTACGCGGCGCGGAGCTCGGGCTCGGCCCGGGACTCGTCCCGGATGAGGGCCCGCGAGAGGCGGATCGAGAAGCCCTTGGCGCTCGTGATGTCGGCGACCGTGGTCTTCCGGCTCCGGTCGATCTCCGGCAGGAAGG
>Ga0302238_1001561_pt1 | contig 18218 bp, 12 predicted proteins | sample AAG_UR_Asn_MG_FD_193527 | JGI IMG/M metagenome (GOLD analysis project Ga0302238, IMG submission 193527) | Enriched activated sludge microbial communities from anaerobic digester in WTTP, New Holstein, Wisconsin, United States - AAG_UR_Asn | ecosystem: Engineered > Bioreactor > Anaerobic >...
ATAGATGGTCAATGTGGCCCTTCTCATAATCAGACCTTTGGATCTGCTCCTGTAACTGGACTATGTAATTCTGGAACAGCTAGCACTGTTTCAGGCTCTGGTCCTTGGACTTGGACCTGTAATGGTTCTGGTGGAGGTAGCAATGCTTCTTGTAGGGCAGAGAAGGGCTCTACAACGATTACCTTAAGCTGTTCTGCGTCTAGTTCTTCATCAATAACATGTGATGTGAGTGGAGCTCCTGGAGCTATCTATTACAATCTTCATTATTTCGATGACACAGTTAATCAACATAAAAATATTGATAATATTGGCGCTATGCCACATACTGTTACAGGGCTAAAGTGTGGTCCTGGTAATAAAGGGGGGATTTCCAATTACAATAGTTTCCAGGTTCAGGTATGTGGACCAGCAGGAATGTTTGAATTTAGTAAGGGTAATTACTCTTGTACGAATTATATTGGTAGGGCTAATGGCACTATTGGAACATATGTTGATTTACCTTGCGTAAGCAACTCTGCTTGTGGGGTAGCGAATAATACTTCGACTGTAATTACCCCCACTTCAGGTCTTTGTGCAGATGGTTCTTCTCCTCATGTTTTAGCCAGTGGAAATCAATGGACATGGAAATGTGGAAGTACTTCATGTAGTGCTACAGATCCTAATGCTCCATATAAAGGTATGTTCTCCGCTACCGAAATGCCTACTTTTACTGGACAAGGAGATAATCCTGATACTGCGGAAGTATGGCTTCAATGGCACTGTTCCTCAGGTTTTCCAAAGGCTCAAACTATATTCCAGAATTATGAACAGGTCTCATGTACTTATGGCTCAATAGGTTCTCATGGAGGGTGTACTGGTTGCGCAATGTCCAAGTTTACTATTAAAAAGAAGGGATTAGCTCCAATCAGTGGCCAATGTGGCTCATCTCATGGTCAGTCTATGGATTCTGTTCCTGTAACAGGATTGTGTAATTCTGGAACACCTAGTGCGGTTTCAGGTTCTGGTCCTTGGACTTGGGTCTGTGAAGGAGTCTCAGGGGGCAGTAATGCTTCTTGTAGAGCAGAGAAGTCTTCTACCTTCTGTAACTGGACCTGTAGTGATTGGAGTGCTTGTATTAACGGTAAGCAAACTAGGACCTGCACTTCTTCAGGATGTCTTACTGGTAAGCCAGAAACAGAAAAAGCATGCAGCCCAACAGGAAAAGTCTCTTGTGGTCCAGACCATGGACAAGTCTTAAACGCAAAACCATCAAATAATCTATGTAATAATGGTAATGTCTTGGCATCGGTAGGAGATGGACCATGGTATTGGATATGCCAAGATTATATGAAAGACGAGACAATATTGTGTTATGCTAGAAAAGGAGCTTCTCAGATAGATGGGGCTTGTGGTAATTCTCATGGTATTTCTCTACCTTCCGCTCCTAGTACAGGCCTCTGTAGTCAAGGAACCTCGTCTCCTGTATACGGAACTGGTCCTTGGGTGTGGATATGTAGTGGTGTTAATGGAGGGAAGCCAGCAATTTGCTTCGCAACAAAGACTACTAGTATTGTGGTGAATAAGGCTTGTGGTTCTTCTGATGGTAAATCGTCTGTCACAGCTCCTACTACTGGATTATGTTCTTCAGGAAATAATTCTACTATAGTAAGAAACGATACTGATGGTAATTGGACCTGGCAGTGTGGTAATGAAACATGTAAAGCAACTGATCCGAATAGGGAATACAAGAAGGTTTTTGGAGCTATTGAGATGTCTTCTTACTCAGGAAACCCTACATCTCCAGATAAGACCACTATCGCTATCCAGGATTATCACTGCAATTGGCTTCCCTCGGGCACTGCCTACAAGGGATACAAGAAGGTTTCTTGTAAATATGAACCCATAGGAACTCATGGGGCTTGCGAGAAATGTAGTGTAGTTCTTATGCAAATAGAGAAGAAATAGGAGAAGGAGAGGCTTATGCCTCTCTTTTTTGACTTTTATTCCTTTTCATATATAATAAGCATAGATAAGAATTAGCGGACTAGCCTTTTGAGTGCTAAAACTCAAACTAGTCTATTTAAAAAATATGGATGGAATAAATTTTACAAACAAGGCCCAAAGGATGGTGATGAACGCTCAGAATTTGGCACGGGAACTGGGTCAACAACAGATAGATGCTTTGCATCTGTTGATGGCCATCCTATCTGACGCTGATAACATTGTTCTTAACTTATTAACCAGGATAAATGTGGACATAGAACATCTCTCCAAGAGAGTTAAGGCATCTTTGAATCAGATACCTTCAACTAATAATCCTCAGGCACTGGGACAGCTTTACCTTACTCAAGATATGGCTCGGGTAATTGAGCAGGCTAGGGCAGAGGCTTTTAATCTAGGAGATGAATTTGTTTCTCTAGAACATTTATTCTTAGCTCTTCTTAATTCTCCTGTTTACGCAAGAGAAATCTTGGAAAAAGCAACCTTTTTACGTAACACTCAGACACCTGAAGAAGGTGAGCCTGTATTAAAGCTGGATTATTCTATTGCTCTTAAGGTTTTTGCCCAAATTAGGGGAGGAGAGAGGGTTACTAGCCCTAACCCAGAAGCAAAACATAAGATTATTGAGAATTATTCAAGGAATCTTACTACTTTAGCTAGAAAGGGTAAACTTGATCCAATAGTTGGTAGAGAGGATGAAACTAGGAGGTTAATGCAGATATTATCAAGGAGGACAAAGAATAATCCTGTCCTAATCGGAGAAGCAGGAGTAGGTAAGACTGCTATTGTCGAAGGATTAGCTCAGAAAATAGTCAAAGGAGAAGTTCCTGAAAGCCTCAAAGATAAGGAGGTTATTAGCCTAGATTTAGGATCTTTGATTGCTGGAACTAGGTATAGAGGTGAGTTTGAGGACAGAATTAAGAATCTTCTTAAAGAGATTCGTAAGGCAGAAGGGAAATATCTACTATTTATCGATGAATTACATACTTTAATTGGAGCTGGAGGAGCTGAGGGTGCGATTGATGCTTCCAATCTAATGAAACCTGCTCTTGCGAGAGGGGAATTAAGGGCTATTGGAGCGACTACTCTAAAGGAGTATCAGAAGTATATTGAAAGTGATCCTGCTCTAGAAAGGAGGTTTCAGCCAATCTTTGTAACAGAGCCTACCGTTGAAGATACTTTATCTATTTTAAGAGGAATTAAAGAGAAGTATGAGCTTCATCATGGGCTTAGAATCAAAGATTCAGCCCTATCTTCTGCCGCTGAACTTTCCGCTAGATATATACCAGATAGGTTTTTACCAGATAAAGCTGTTGATCTTATGGACGAAGCAGCTTCTGCTTTAAGGCTAGAAATCGAGTCAAATCCTAGTGAATTAGAGGATTTGAAAAAAGAAATCCAGAAATTAGAAATAGAGAAGGAGGCTTTGAAGAAGGATATTCCTTCGACTCCAAAAGAAAAGGAGGACCATGAGAAAAGGGAAAAGGTTATTGCTAGGTCCTTAGCAGAGTTGACCGAAAAAGCCAATGCCTTTTCTGTTCGCTGGAAAACAGAAAAAGATACTATTTATGCTATTAGAGAGCTAAAAGAAGATATTGAGAAACAGAAATACGAATTAGAAAAACTCTTAAAAGAAGGAGATTTACAGAAAGTGGCTGAAATCAAGTATGGTATTCTACCTGACTTATTTTCTAAGCTAAAAAAACAGGAAAATAGGCTATCAAGACTTCAAAAACAGAATCCAATATTAAAACAAGAAATTGGCCCAGAAGAGATAGCTAGAGTTGTTTCTAGATGGACAGGCATTCCTGTTACTAGATTACTTGAATCAGAGGCCGGAAAGCTTGAAAGTATGGAGAATGTCCTAACTAAGAGGGTTATTTCTCAAGAAGAGGCTATTGTAGCAGTTTCTAACGCTATTAGAAGGTCAAGAGCAGGAATATCAGAAGAATCTCGTCCTTTAGGCTCTTTCCTCTTCTTAGGTCCAACTGGAGTAGGAAAGACTGAGACTGCCAAAGCTTTAGCAGAATTCTTGTTCAATGACGAGAATGCCATGATTAGGGTGGATATGTCCGAATATATGGAGAAATTCGACGTTTCCAAGATGATAGGTAGTCCTCCTGGCTATGTTGGGTACGACGAAGGAGGTCAACTAACTGAAAAGGTTCGTAGAAGACCTTATAGCGTTATTCTTTTAGATGAGATAGAGAAGGCTCATCCAGAGGTGTTTAATATTCTTCTTCAGGTCTTAGAAGACGGAAGACTTACTGATTCCAAGGGTAGGGTAGTATCGTTTAAGAATACTATCTTAATCATGACTTCAAATGTTGGTTCAGAGATTATCGCCCAAGGAGCTCCTTTAGGTTTTATTTCAAAGCACGAGAAATTTACTCAGAAAGAGAGTACTAGAGAAAAGGTTCAAGAAGCCTTGAGAGAGAAATTCAAGCCAGAATTCTTGAATAGGATAGACGAAATTATCATATTTAACTACCTTGGACCAGAAGAGATTAAAAAAATAGTCGATTTAGAGTTGAGGAAGGTTGAAAAGAGGTTAGAGAAGAAGGATATTAGTATTTCTGTTTCTGAAACCTCAAAACAGGTCTTGTCTCAAAAAGGATTTGATCCTAATCTTGGAGCTAGGCCATTAAGGAGAATAATTCAGAGGTTGATTCTAGATCCCATGGCTCTTAAGATTGTTAAGAATGAAATTGTAGAAGGAGACAAAATATCTATTGAAGAAGAAGACGGGCAGGTCGTATTAAAAACCATATCTCATTCCACAAAAAAGAAGAGTAATAAGAAGTAACAATATGAACAGAGATAGCGTTGCAAATCTAGCTTTAGTGTTATTCATAGGAATATTAGGAGGATTAGTATCTTCCTATTCCTATATCGCTTTCAATTCCAAGCTCTTTTCTCCTGTCTCTATCAATAAGATAGAGGAGAAGACTTTTGTCCAAGAGAATGTAGCTTTGGAGCAAGGAGTAGAGATATCTAAGGACTCTTTAGTCTTTTTTAAAGGAGACAAAGGGCTCTTGACGGGAACAATTATCACTAATGACGGACTTATTGTCACTTCTTCCCGTATTCAACCAGGATACAAGCTTATTATGTCTGGGAAAGAATCTTCTGCCTATAATATCGTCAAAAACGATCCTTCTTCAGGGCTTGCAATAGTGAAGATTAATAAGGGGCAACTTAAGCCAGTTGAATTCTTTGATTTTCAGAAGATAAAAGCAGGGAAGAGGGTCTATAGTCTCTCAATAATTAATGAAGATTCAGACTATTTGGTTAATGAAGGAATAATTAAAAACCTTATTGAGCCAATAAGGACGAATATAGACGAGGATGATTCTATTATCAGTAGTCCAGTATTCGATATAGGAAATAGATTGGTTGGGATTATTGATAAGGATAAACAAGGGAAAATATACATTATCCCTTCTTCTCGAATTAGGTCATTAGCTGGATTAGATTGATTGGTAGTCCGCCATTAATTGGCGGATTTTTATTTGACAGAGATAAAGAATGAGGATATATAGTAATAAGCTCGTAAGGGCAAGAAGGAAAGACAATGAGTACTCAACCAGGTATTAGACTTGAAGGTCCGTTCTTTCTCAGGCTCAAAGATGGTCGTACGTTCTACGTCCAAAGCCGGATTAATTCGGATCTTGAAACAGTTTGTTCAATTCATTCTGTTTCAAGTATTGCGACAGATTCAGTCTGTCTCGGAGAGTTTTCTTCATATAAGTGCGACAATGGCACTGATCTCAGGTTCTATGATAGGGAAGGTAATTCTATCAATATCATTCCAGGACCTCATATGGTCGACATCGTTGCACGAGTTATATTATAAGGGTTTATCCACCCTTTTTTTATTGACAGGGTAGGGATAATAGGTAGAATGAAATTGGCTCATTGGAGGAAGGTATATGAAGACAGAGTTTTCTACAGAATCCCCTCATTTTGATGCTATTCTGGCTGAGACGTGGGAGGAGAAGGATTTCATAGAGTATTGCCTTAAAGTAGCTTCTATGATACCTCCTAAGGATCTTGCTGACATTATGCATAATCTTGCTGGTATTTCTGCTGATATTGGTTCAATCAGTCCTGCTACTCCTGAAGAGATAGATATGGTTGATTCAGCACAATCAGCTGCTAAAGAAATTGCTCATAAATACTTTCAAGAAGATATCAGAAAAGACATACCATTGGAAAGTTTTCATTTCTTTAATGGGGATATTGTTACTAGATTTAGAAAAAAAAGAAGTATGTATTTAGCATATTTCGGGTCAGTATATTTGTCTAGACAATCTTCCGAAGCAATCACTTTTCTCGAGGTGTTTAGGCAGGTTTGGAACTCATTCAGTCATTCATGGATTACTTACGATGGGGAAAATTTCCCAGCTAAGATAGGGTTATCCTGTAGCATTCCAAAAGAGGATAATAAGTATTTTTCCTTAGTCAATGATATGCTTAATTCCTACGCTACGAATATATTTTATCAGGAATTCGGTTCAGATTATTCCTGCTTTAAAAATAGTAATCAGGAAGTTATGGCTAGAAATATTTTTAAGAATTCAGATTTCGAGATTCTTGGAACCTTGATTCAGGATATTTCTAAGGCTAATGAGAGAGATAGTTTGAAGGTTCTTAAAGACTTCCATAAAGCAAAATTAAACGGAAATTTCTTCATTATTAGAGATTATTGCCGTAGTACTTATGGGGCTAATGGCGTAAAAAAGGTTGGACAAGCAACTTCTTCATGGGGGTAATAACCCTCATTTTTTAATTCAGAATAGCACGATTAGATTTTTCTGGACAAATATCTGGACAAACGTTTTTCTGGACAAAATACATACCAATATACGTATTATCAACAAAAGTGAATGTTTTCTGGACAAATAATTACGATGTTTGGCCAGATTATGTCCAGATTATGGCCAGATTATGTCCAGAAAAAAGCAATACAAATCTTTTCTGGACAAGGGTATTTTAAAACAATCGGAAAAGGCACCATACTTTTAGTTGACTTTTGTATTGATTTTCACTATAGTAGGCCTAATATGGTAAACGAGGAAAGGATTTCAAAACTGACCTCTGCAGTCTATAAGGTTACGGATCTTTTTGCAGAAAAAGAACCCCTGAAATTCACTATTAGAAGGGTATGTTTGGATGTCCTTTCTCTGTACGTATCCTGCTCTGAAACTTCTGCTCCTGAAGCAAAAAAGAATTATGCAAGAAAAGGGGAGATACAATCCAAGATAGTTATTAAATATCTTTCTCTTGCCGAATATCAAGACTGGATAGATCCAAAGAATTTTCATATACTGAAAGAGGAGTATTCTCTAGTCTCTCAATGGTTTTCAGAGGCTTTTTTCAAGGCGAAAGAATCTATGGATAATAAGAAGGAATTTCATAAGAAAAAGAGACAAGAAGAACTCAGCCTTTCTCAGGGAAAGGCTTCAAAAAAAGAAGAATATATTCTTGAAAAAAATGTTATTCCAAAGCCTTTTATTGCTGACACTCCTCCTATTAAAGTAGAGCCTCTTTTTAAAGATTTGGGCATTGGGCAGATATCAACAGAGCTGGTTAATAAGGTAGATGAGCCGATTAAGGAAATAAAGGATAAGGATAAAATGTATGATATTGGAGCAGCGATAGATTATGAGGAGTTGTCTAGCACCCAGCTGAAGATATTGGAAATATTGCAGACAAAGAAGTTTCTTAAAGCTAGCGAAGTGTGTAATTATTTCGAGGATTTAAGCAATCGCAGTGTGAGAAGAGAGATTAAGGAATTAAGGGATAGTGGTATTGTTATAACGAAGGGGAGTGGTAGATCGACGTATTATCAGCTAAATTATATCTATTAGGAAGAAAGGATAAGAGTTATAGTATGGAAAGACAAGACGATTACGAACAGAAAAAGTATAAGGAACAGTATTTCTCTCAGCTTTATGATGAACATCTTGAGCGTATTTATCGTTTCACGTATTATAAAGTAAGTTCAGAAACAGTGGCTCAAGACATTTGCTCAGATGTATTTACCAGTCTATGGAAGCAGGTTTATCTAGGAAAGGAAGTAAAGAACCCTTCAGCCTTTTTATTTACTTTAGCAAGGAACTCTATTACTGATCACTACAGGAAGAAGGGTAGGGAAAAGAGCAAGGAAGATATTGATGATTATGCTAATATTATCAGCGATAAGTCTCAAGATGTTCATAAACATGCCCAGATTAAGGATGACATGAGAATTGTTAATACCGCCATGAACCAACTCAAAGAAGATCATCGCCAAGCCATTTTTATGTACTATATTGAACAGGAGCCTATTACAGAAGTAGCTAAGTCTTTAGGTAAATCTCAAGGAGCTGCTAGGGTGTTAGTTTCTAGAGGAATGAAACAGCTCCGTCAAATACTGGAAGGATAAGCTTGTAACAGAATTGCAATTTCTTCGTCTACATCATTAGACGCACAAAAAATATGGAAGAATACAAGATAATCAAAACATTAGAAAGCTTCAAAAAAACAGAACCTAATCAAAATTGGGCTGGTTTTTCTAAGAAGGAGATAATATCCAAATCCTTTAACAGGAAAAGCTTTTCTTTTAGTGAGATGTATGTCTTGTTTAGGTCATCAATAGGGGATTCATCAAGATTAGCCATTGGAGCTTCTTGTTCTGTTATATTAACCGCCTTCTTAATAGCTGGAATAGCCTTTAATGACCATGGTTCATCCGTCGATCCGATAGCTACTAAGCCCTTATCTCCAGAAGAAAGGCTCCTAGCCGCTATTAAGAGTACTGATATAGATTTGAGTAGGATTCCTTTGTCCGATAATGGGGAAGAGAAGGTAGCAGCCCAGGATATCAAGGTTGAGGCCAGAAAGGCTCTTGCCAATGCCTCAGAGCAGCTAAAAAGCCTTCCAGATACGCAAAAAGTAGCTTTTGCAGACAACGTAGTTTCTAAGGTTAAGGCTCTTGAAAAGAATACGAATGCTGTTATAATGGATGAATATGAAGACAAGACCGCTATCCAGGAATTTTACCAGGAATTTTACAAAGTAATTGCAGAAAATAAGATTAAAGAGATAGAAAATATCTTTGATAGCCTAACTGAAGAGCAGAAAGGTTTTCTCGATAAAGCAAAATCTCTATTTGAGAAAGAGGAGTATGATAAGTCTTCAGAAGAGTTAGACAAGATTAAACCTTCTCTACCAGAAGAAGAGAAAGGTTCTTAAAACAGTTTACAACCATTCTCTGTTCATTTCCTCTAGGGAAGTGAATAGTATCTGATTGTGAAAAGAAGCGATTCCTTTAAAAATAGTCCCACCCTTTACGATTCATTGTCCCAAGGCCAGAAAAAGCGTTCAGGTCTTTGAATGTTTTTTCTGACCTTGTGGATAAGAGATGACACACTGGGTGTGACGACAGCTGCTGATTATCTTTCTCGCTACTCTGATATTTGTCCATTCTGTTTTGCTCAAGGCAAAGCAGAGTGGAAAGAAAGGGGAGCAGGGGAGAGATAATTGGTCGATACCTAGCTGATATAATAAAAGATAATTTGAATGCAAATAGTTGTCTTCTAAATTTCAAAATAGGAAGATGACTAGTCCATCTGAAAAGATGGCGAATAATTAACAAAAACAAATGAATACAAAAAAATATATAGGTATTTTCGCTTCAGTTATCTGCGCTGTAACATTTACAGTTGCAAGTGCTGCTGAATGCACGATCGAGACTTTAAACGACCCAACCATTTGTGACGAGGCAGGCTTACTAAAGTTGCTTGAGAAATTGAATGACCCTGCAGCTCCAACAGCTCCAATAGAACCAACTGCTCCTGTTGTTACTCCAACAGCACCAGTAGCTTCTTTCGGCACAATTCCTGCTGGCTTCCAGTTCACTAAGAACTTAAAATTAGGAGTCAGAGACCAGGAAGTTAAGTACCTTCAGGAATTCCTGAACTCTGATTCTGCTACTATCGTATCAGCTTCAGGTGCAGGTTCCGCTGGTAATGAGACAACATACTTCGGACCTGCTACACAGAATGCAGTAAAGAAGTTCCAGACCAAGTACGGAATCACTCCAGTTGCTGGATACTGGGGAATAATTTCAAGGACACAGGCAAACAGCCTATTATCTACTCCAGTAGTAGTTGAGCCTCCTGTTGTTGTTGACCCAACACCAGTAACTCCAACAGATTGTTCTAATGGTGCAGCTTTCGACCCAACAACAGGTCAGCCATGTACTACCAGCACAGTCCCAGGCTGCTTACCAGGATATGTCTTTAGTCCTATAACTGGACAGGCATGCTCAGGTGTCTCTACTCCTACTGACCCAACTACTCCAGTAGTTCCAACTACTGGCACACTTGCAGTAGCACTTGCTGCTGACAACCCAGGAGTAAGCACTTTGATTTCTGGAGCAACCGCAGCTCAGTCACAGTCTAATGCAGACTTAGCTCACTTCACTATCACTAACGGATCAGCTGAAGAAGTTAAGGTTACCACTATCGAATTACAGAGGTTAGGAGTATCAGCAGATGCTACTCTTGCTAATGTTTATCTATTCGAAGGTGCAACTAGATTGACTGACGCCGGAACAGTTTCTTCTGGAAAGGTTACTTTCAACGCTACAAACGGCGTTATCGTAATCCCAGCAAATTCTTCCAAGACTATTGCTGTCAAGGCTGATTTAGCTGGAGCAGCTAACGGACAGACCGTTGGTATCGCTCTATCAGGAGTTACTTCTAGTTTACAGTTAGAGGGAACATTACCAATCAATGGTAACATTCACTCTATCGCTAACGCTAACCTAGCTACAGTTAACTTTGGAACCCTATTACCAGGAAACACTACTTCTGACCCTATGGATAACGTTATCGTATGGCAGAGTACTGTTGCTATTGGTAACAGGAACGTAGTTTTCGATAAGATTGCTATTAAGCAAATTAACTCTATCGAAGCAAAGGATCTTGCTAACTTCAGGTTAGTCGTTGACGGAACTGAATTAGCTACAGTTCCAAGCCTAGACTCTAACGGATACGTTGTTTTCTCTGGCTTGAACAAGACTTTAACTACTGGAAATAGAGTTGTTAAGGTTATCGCTAACATTATCGGAGGATCAGGCAGAATTGCTCAGTTCTCTGTAAGGAACAAGGCTGATGTAGAATTCAAGGATGTTGATTACGGCGTATACGTATCAGCAGCTGGAGTTCCTGCAACAGTCGGTACCATTACTGTTAACCCAGGAGTATTGTCAGTAACTAAAGCTTCTGACTCTATTTCTGGAAAGGTTGCTAACAATGGTTCAAACGTTTCTTTGGCAAAGTATGAATTCAAGGCTTACGGTGAACCTGTAAAGGTTGAAACTCTAACCGCTGGATTCGCTTATTTTGATGCTGGTGGTCTAGTAGCTAACGCTGCTGCAACTATCAGGAATGGTAAGATTTATGTAAACGGTGCTCAGGTAGGTTCAACTTCAACTATTGCTCCTGCTGGAACTCAGTTCACTACAAACTTCATCGTTAACCCAGGAACTACTACTATCGTAGAGATCTATGGTGATGTATTTGATAATGACGGAGTTGGTTCTTTCGAGAACAATGACACCCTTACATTTAGCTTGATTGCTGGTGCTGCAAACGCATCAAAGCAGGTATCTTTCGGAACATTAAACGTTCCTACAGCAAATAGTGCTGCTAACCAGGTCACTATTTCTGAAGGTCAGTTGACAGTCACTAAGGCTTCAACATACGCTAACCAGAACGCTGTTGTTCCTCAGAACAACTACAAGGTTGGTGCATGGAACATTTCCGGTTCATCTACAGAGGATGTTAACGTTAACACTCTAGGAATCGATGTTGCTGCTATTGTTGGTGCTACATTTGACTTCAACGACATTAAGGATGCTTACTTGAAGATCACTAAGGATGGTACTACTACAGATTTGACTATTAAGCCAACTATCGTAGCTGCTGGAAACACATGGCCAGTAAGTATCACACTTGAGAAGAACAAGAACATGACAGTTGAATTGTTCGCAAGGCTTGACGCAGGTGCAACTGCTACTCACTCCCTGCAGGCAACTTTGAATGTCGCTGCTACTGGTGCTTCTTCAAGTGCTGCTATTGCTCCTGCCGGTGTAGCTGGTCAGACTATCGCTGCTGCTACTGGTGTATTTAACATCACTAGGGCTGCTTCATCTCCTGTCGCTGCTATCGTTGACGACAGTGGTACAGTAGTAACAGCTGCTTACAAGTTCGAAGCTCAGAGTGACGCATACACTATTGAAGAGATTTTGGTAAACATGACTGCTACTGGTATTACTGCAGTATCTCAGGTTTCTCTTAAGGATGGAGACAGAGTTATCAAGACCATGCCTGCTGCTGCAGCTATTGTCTTCGGTGGATTGAACGAGACTGTTCCTGCTAACGAGTCAAAGACTTTTGAAATCGTCTTCGACATGGTTACTATCGGAACAGGTGCTGGTACTTCAGGTGCAGACTTGACTACTAACATCCAGGGCGCTACAGGTGTAATGGCTAGATCAGGATCAACAGGTGTCAGTGCTGCTATCAACACTGCTGCTGTTCCTGCTGGAAACAACCTATACGGCTACAAGTCTTTCCCAAGTCTTGCTAAGGTTGAATTGCCAAGCAGTATTCTTTCTGCTGGAACAAGGACTTTGTCTAAGTTTAGTGTTACTGCTAACGGTGGCCCAGTTGCTTGGAAGCAGATCAAGTTCGACATCACTAAGAACAATGTCGTAGAAATAGCTAACACACTTGCTGCATTTGATGCATCGAAGTTGTCAGTATATGACACTTCTTCTGGACAGGCTATTGCTGGTGTTTTCACAACCAACGTTGCTGGTGGTGGTGACTGTTCTACGGCTGCTAACACAGCTTGTAACATCGTCTTCGTCCCAACAATCGAAGAGGCTGTAAGTTCATCAAAGACATATGAGTTGAGAGGTGCTATTAGTGGTGCATTAAATGCTACATACAACTATGTCACTACTGAAATTCAGGCTTCAGGTGCCGCTTATGCTGCTCCTAACACATTTGTGATTGCATCTGCTGCAAGCAACTTTGTTTGGTCAGATGTTTCAGCACAGGGCCACGGTGTAGGTACTCTTGACTGGAACAATGACAACCTATTGAAGACTCTTCCAATTTCTCAGACAATAGAAAAGAAATAGGATTAAGGAAATCTTCAATGCCTGATTATGTAGTAATACATTCTCAGTTCGCAGAGGCTCCCCGAAAGGGGAGTTTTTGCTTCTATGGAATATTTTTGACATATGACTTGTAATAGTATATGTTCAGGATAGTTCATTGAGGTGATTAAAATGAAAAAAGCAGTCACTATTCTAATTATTATTTCTTGGATCTGCAGTCCTGTTTTCACTAGTGCAGAAATGCTCGTCTATTCGGAAGATGATAAGGATTTTTCCTTAATAGCGTATGATTCTAAAGCAGATTATCGCTATATTATTCCGATTGAGACTATGGGTATTATCTCTTCTGGCGAAAGAGATGTCATAACAGAGGAATTCCTCTTGAATTCCAGCAGTGACATAGAGAGTATTTTGGTTTCAGGGGCAGGAAATAGTAATCAGACTCAGCACATAGTTCTTTTAAGAGGGGCCAATCATTACTTTGCATACAAAGAAGCAAGGGAAGGGAGGAATCGTACCACAGAAAGATTAGCTGTCATTAAGACAGACGAAGTCATTAAATACCTGTTATAGGTATTTTTTACTATTGACAATTACCAGTATTTTTGCAAATCTCAAGATAAGGAAGTGTATCTAATTAATTTCTGGAATTAACCAATAAAAGGATATAAACATATGACAAAGTTCAAAAAGTATTTAATAGCTATTTTCTCCGTATTATTCTCCATTATTAGCTGTGTGACAACCTTCGCTTGTTCTGTTGAATATCCAGAGAATTGTAGCCAATCTCAATTAACTCAGATAGTTCAGGAGGTTTTGAATAGGTCCCAGGGGCAATCTTATCAATCCTATCAACCAGTAAGTCCTTCGTATACCTACTTCACGAGGAATCTTGCCTTAGGCGCAAGAGGGGAGGAAGTAAGAAATCTTCAGAAATTCCTAAACTCTGACCCAGATACTCAAGTAGCATATTATGGATATGGATCTCCTGGCATGGAAACAGCTTTCTTCGGATATGCTACCAGGAATGCAGTCATCAGGTTCCAGATAAAGTATTCTTCTGAGGTACTTGCTCCTCTCGGTCTTTATAGGGCTACGGGTTTTTGGGGGACGCTTAGTAGGAATAAGGCTAATAGCTTGATTCAGGGAGACATTAATATTCCTCCTTATCCTCAGCCTGAACCTCAACCACAACCTGAACCTCAACCACAACCCGAACCACAACCTCAGCCGCAACCACAAGGGATTAATGGACAATGCGGTAATTCTCATGGACAGAATATGTATTATGCTCCTAACTCAGGGCTTTGTTACGCCGGTAACGTCAGCGGCGTCACTGGTAGTGGTCCATGGTACTGGACTTGTCAGGGTATTAATGGTGGATCTAACGCTTCGTGTTATGCAAACTATGGACAACAGAACAATTATCCTTCAGGAACCTTGTCAATCAACCTCGCTTATGACAATCCTTCAGGAACCACCTTGGTTGCTGGACAAGGAACAGCTGAGCTAGCTCGATATACTTTTACTAACAACACTTCTAATGAGGCTAGGATTACTAATATCCAGTTTAGAAGAATCGGAGTTTCTTCTGATAGTAGCTTGAGGAATGTCTATCTATTTGATAACAATAGTAGAGTCACTGACTCAGCCTCAGTTTCTTCAGGCAGAATTACTTTCAATAACTACAACGGAATAATTATTATTCCAGCTAATTCAACTAAAACTATTTCTGTTAGAGCAGATATCGCCTCGAATATCTATGGGCAGACTATCGGCATTTCTTTAGATTATGTTAATGCCAATGTCCAGACTAATGCCCAATTCCCGATTAATGGTAATACCTTTACAGTAGCTAGTGGGGGAAATCTCGCTACAGTTAATATTAATAATCTTCAGCCCGCATCTGGCACCAGTACAGACCCTTCTAATGGAGTCAGGGTCTGGGAAGCTACTCTTAATGTTAATAACAAGAATGTCCGATTTACTAGATTAGCCCTAAAGCAGATTAATTCTATTGAGTCAAGTAATATCACTAACTTCAGACTTCTTATTGATGGAAGTGAAGTTAGTCAAGTCTATTACCTTAACTCCAATGGATATGTTAATTTCAGCTTTGATAGGACTATCTATACTGGGGCAAGAAATGTTAGGGTTTTAGCAGATATTACAGGAGGATCTTCTAGAATAGTTCAAATGGCTCTGCTTAGCAACGCTGACATCGACATCAAGGATAGCGACTATAATGTCACCATCTCTCCGACCGGCATTCCAGCTATTGCTGGACAGATATCGGTAAATACAGGTCAAGTCATTCTTAATGCCGACAATACAAGCCTTCCTTCTTCCATAGCTAAGAATGGCAGTAATATTCTTATTGGAAAGTTTAGGTTTAGGGCAGTTGGAGAAGATATTAGAGTTGATTCTTTGAAATTCGGATTTAATACTAATAATGCCCTGATTAACTCCCTAAGGAATGGACGAGTAATGATTAATGGTCAGCAAGCTGGATCAACCGCTACTCTGCTTAAGAACGGCACCACCTATTACGTCAATTATACTTTCAATGCTGGAGTAGAAAGTAATATCGAAATCTATGCCGATATTATGGAAGATACTGGAGCTATTTCTGGAGATACAACCGACGATATTGTTTCTGGTAACAATATCGCTATCAGGATGATGCCTTTGATAGGGAATGCCACTAGGAAGACTTCATATAATATCATCAATATCCCTTCTTCTGAATTAACAAATAGTTCCATAGCTATTTCCCAAGGTAATATCACTGTTTCAAAGAAATCTACTTACGGTGATCAAGCCACTGTTCTTCCTCAGACTAATTACAAAGTAGGGTCTTGGAACGTATTTGCTGGAAACTCCGAAGCAATTAACATTAATAGCTTAAATTTCGCTATTGCTCCTGTGACAGGTACCACCTTTACTTCTGCTAATCTGACAAATCTCTATGCCTCTTATTCCATTGATAATGGACCGACTAATACCACTTCAATCAAGAATACTGCTTCAAATAATAATGATTTCTCTGTTAGTTTCTCTCTTCCTGCGAATAAGACTATGTCGATTGATCTTTATGCAAATCTATCGGGCACAGTAACCATGGGAAACTCTTTAAAGACATCTTTATCTCTTTCGGGTAACGGAAGCCAGTCTGGTACTAATGTAACTACCGTTGCAGTAGATGGGCAGACCATTTCTAATAATAATCCTTCATTATTGATTACCAGAGATGCTAGTAGTCCGATTAGTTCTCTAGTGGATGACTCTGGCAATGTTAGAACTGTTTCTTACCGCTTCGAATCTCAGAACGATACCTACACTATTACTCAGCTATCTTTCAATATTGTTGATCCTAGCGTCGTCTCAAAAGTTTATCTAAAAGAAGGAAGTAATATCCTTCAAGAAAGACCAGGCTCTACAAGTGTTGTTTTTAGTGACTTTGGTAATATCCAGGTCCAAGCTAATACATATAAGGTTCTTGATATTGAATTGGTTATGTCTAATGTCGGGGCTGGAGCAGGGAATAGTGGTGCCGAAGTAACGACTTCAATTAATGTTGGAGGAAGTTTAGTAAGATCTAGTAGTGGATCTCTAATAGTTCCAAATGGAACTCCTTTACCAGGAAATCAAATCTATGCTTATAAAGCTTTCCCTTCTGTTAATATTATTACTCAGAGCACTGGAAATAATGAAGATAGATTAACAGCAGGGGACAATGCTTTACTTAAATTCAATGTAATTCCGAACGGAGGAAATATTTCTTGGAAGAAAATGGTTGTGAATATCACTAAGACATCTGGTAACATTATTGCTGACGGAGCCAGGATTGTTGACCTCTCTTCTGGTCAGACCATAGCCACTCTACCAGCTACTGATAGTGATTGTGAGGACCCTGCTTTAACGACTTGTACTATTACAATTATTTTACCTACAGAAGAACAGCTTAGTAATTCAAAGAGCTATGAGCTTAGAGGAGCTATCAGTGGAACCTTATCTATTAATAGCTATATTACCGCTCAAGTTTCTCGTTCCACTTTAGTTCATGTTGCGCCTGCTCCTTATGCGACCGTAGCTGCTACAACAAGTAATTTCATCTGGTCAGATAATTCAGCTCTTGCTCATAGTCTGACTACTAACGATTGGAATAATGATAATCATATCAACACCTTCCCACTGTCTTGGACCAGGACAGTGAAATAGGGGAAAGTAAGGAGGACGGGCATTTGCTCGTCCTTTTCTGTTTATCGATATGTTCATAAAAAGTTCATAAATATGTTAGCCAATTTTCAGTACGCATATGCAATAATGATAGCGCCCAATAAAGGTCGGACATTTTATAACTATAATATATACGGTCAAAATGGATAATCTTAAGGAAATGAGATGCCCTGAATGCAACAAACTCCTTTTCAAGGCAGACTCAGAAGGTTCAGCAGTTGAGATTAAATGTAAAAACTGCAAGAACATTACCAAGATCGACGTCTCTGATTCCAGGATACTGACAGTCAATGATAGGGAGTATTCATACGAGAGAAGATTTCCTCGAAAGGATTATTAAATCTTTATGCCAGCTAATAAGCTGGCATTTTCATTTCATGTAATAAAAAAAAGAAGACACATAGTGTCTTATGATATATAGGGAAGCGAATGAAAGTAAAGAACGAAAGGTGCGATATAATATTACAAAGTAATGTTATGTTTCTATTATACTCACCCTAATCTATTCGTCAATATTGACATAATTAGAATATATTGATGAATAATTTTATTTGCCACATGTATTATATATATGTTATCCTATATTTAATATGTATCGCAAATCTTTCACCCTCATCGAACTCCTAGCCATCATCGCCATCATAGCCATCTTGGCCGCTTTCATCATCTCTAACCTAGGCAGTTCCAGGTCTTTGGCCCAGGACGCAGTTAGAAAGAACGATATCTCTAATCTATACAAAAGCATAGTAGGGAAGAATGCCTTATCAGAGTCCTCTTATCCTGATATCGTCTCTACTATAGAACCAGGGAAGACTAA
>Ga0302238_1001565_pt1 | contig 18163 bp, 16 predicted proteins | sample AAG_UR_Asn_MG_FD_193527 | JGI IMG/M metagenome (GOLD analysis project Ga0302238, IMG submission 193527) | Enriched activated sludge microbial communities from anaerobic digester in WTTP, New Holstein, Wisconsin, United States - AAG_UR_Asn | ecosystem: Engineered > Bioreactor > Anaerobic >...
ATGCGGATGTCCGACACCAGCACCTGCGGCGGTTCGCACCCGGCGTCAAGCTGTGACAAGGCTTCGGTGGCGGAGGAAAAACTCTTGAACGGCGTTTGCTCGCGCGACAGGGTTTTTTCCAGCACCCAGCGGATTGACTTGTCGTCGTCGACAATCCAGACAGGTTTCATGGGTTTCTCGGGCATCGTGATCAGGATGTGCAGGCTATAGCAATTAGCTTGCCAACGGCCAAGCTAGCCGGCGGCCTTGCCGTCGCCCAACCCCAGTGGCATGCGGATGGTGAAACAGGTATACCCCGGACGGCTCAGGCACTCGATGGTTCCCTGATGCTGGAGGACAAAACTTTGCGCCAGCGTCAGGCCCAGGCCATTGCCGCCCTCGCGCCCGGAAACCAGCGGATAGAACATGCGCTCCCTGATGTCGTCGGGGATGCCCGGCCCGTTGTCGATCACCTGCAACTCAAGGGCCAGAGGGAAACGTCGCTTGGCCAGCGTGACCTGCCGCGCAACCCTGGTGCGCAGCGTGATCTGACCGACTGCCTCCAGCCCGTCAGAACGCTTCATGATGGCCTGCGCCGCGTTGCGCGCTATATTCAATACTGCCTGGATCAACTGTTCGCGATCCCCGATCAACTCCGGCAGGCTGGTATCGTAGTCGCGACGGATGATTAGCGATTTGGGGAATTCTGCGGTCAGAAGACTACGCACCCGCTCCAGGATCTCGTGAATATTGACCGCCCCGGGTTGCATCTGCCTGTGCGGCGACAACAGGCGCTTCATAAGGTCCTGCAGCCGGTCAGCCTCCTTGATGATCACCTGCGTGTATTCGCGCAGCCCCGGGTTGTTGAGTTCGTGTTCGAGCAGTTGCGCGGCCCCGCGTATGCCACCCAGGGGATTCTTGATTTCGTGCGCCAGGTTTCTGATCAGTTCGCGATTGGCCAATTGTTGCTCGAGCAGGCGTTCCTCGCGGGTCGCCCGGATCTGCTGATCGATCGGCCAGAGTTCGACAAGCAGCCTGGCGCCGTCCGCATCGACCGGATTGACCGTGCAGTTCAGGTGCAGCACCACGTCGTCATGGCGTTTGATCTCGACATTCTGCCCGCTGTGGCTCCAGCCGTGAGCCATGGCATTTTCGAGCGCTTCGAGAAGCGTCCCCGGGCAGCCGGCGACACTGTCCATTCGGCTTCCGCATGCTGTCCTGCCACTAACGGCCAACAGGTCTTCAGCCGCCGAATTCACATAGCGGATCACCAGCGTTTCGTCGAGAAGGATCACCGACGAGGAAAGAAGGTCCAGGCCGCTGAAAGAAGTACTCGAGGTATCAGGCATGCACGGGTTAAAAGGTCGACATGCGCACAGCGCTTGTGAAAATCTCGAAAAACCAGCGCATGCGATGGGTATTGTGGAGGTGTTTATTCACAGATTCTCAGCGCAACTTGGCCAGTTCCTTCTGAATGGCCTCGATATTGCGTTCATGCAGCGCCACCTTATTTTTGAAGGGCTCCAGCCGATCCAGAACGCGCTGGTAATTGCGCTCGTCGCCGCTGCGGATAGACTCCTGCTCGGCCAAATCCTTTTTTGCCTGCTCGAGGTTTTTCTGCTCGGCGGCCAGTTCGCTTTCAAGAATTCTGCGACGGTCGTTGTCACGTTCTTTCTGCGCGTTCTCCCCGACCTTTGGAAAATTCGCTGGAGAAGGCGTCTTTGCCGCTGGCTTGGGCGCGGGAACGGATGTCGAGGGGCCCAGATCCATTGCCGTACATTTCACGCCTTTTGCGGACGGCCTGATATTCGAGAAGGTCTTGTGTCCATCCTCGTCGACGCACTGGTACATGACATCGCCACGCGCTACGGTAGAAACCGTCACGAGCAGAGCAGCCGTTAGGCAAAATCTGAAGAACATCATCATTCTGTCCATGGGTAATTGCCAGAGTCGTGCCTTGGTTCACGGGCATCAGTGTATTGGATGGCTCATGCAATTACAAACGCAACAGATCGGTTTCGCCAGGCAAAAAAAAGGACGGGACCCGCCCGCCCTTTTTCTGTTGCCAACGTCTTAGCAGCTGTAATAGAGCTCGAATTCGACCGGATGGGTCGTCATGCGAACCTTGTTGACTTCATCCATCTTGAGTTCGAGATAGGCATCGATCCACTCGTTGGAGAAGACACCGCCACGGGTCAGGAAGTCGCGATCCTTGTCCAGCGCGGCCAGTGCTTCTTCGAGGCTGGCGCAGACGGTCGGGATCTTGGCATCCTCTTCCGGCGGGAGGTCATACAGGTTCTTGTCCGCAGCATCGCCCGGGTGGATCTTGTTCATGATGCCGTCAAGGCCGGCCATCATCAGCGCCGAGAAGCACAGATACGGGTTGGCGATCGGATCCGGGAAGCGCGTCTCGATACGGCGGGCCTTGTCGGAGGCGACGTGCGGGATGCGGATCGACGCCGAGCGGTTCTTCGCCGAATAGGCCAGCTTGACCGGGGCCTCGTAGTGCGGAACCAGTCGCTTGTAGGAGTTGGTACCCGGATTGGTGATGGCGTTCAGCGCCTTGGCGTGCTTGATGATGCCGCCGATGTAGAAGAGCGCCAGTTCGGACAGGCCGGCATAGCCATTGCCGGCGAACAGGTTCTTGCCGTCTTTCCAGATCGACTGGTGGACGTGCATGCCCGAACCGTTGTCGCCGACGATGGGCTTGGGCATGAAGGTGGCGGTCTTGCCGTACTGGTGCGAAACGTTATGCACCACGTACTTGAGCGTCTGGGTCCAGTCGGCGCGGCGAACCAGCGTATTGAACAGGGTGCCGATTTCGCACTGGCCGGCGTTGGCCACTTCGTGGTGATGCACTTCGACCGGGATGCCCAGCGATTCGAGGGTCAGGACCATGGCTGAACGGATGTCGTGCAGACTGTCGACCGGCGGCACCGGGAAGTAGCCACCCTTGATGCCCGGACGGTGACCAGAGAAACCGTTGCCTTCGTTGCGCTCGCCCGAATTCCAGGCCGCTTCGGCGGAATGAATCTTGAGGCTGCAACCCGACATGTCGGCAGACCACTCGACACCATCGAAGATGAAGAACTCGGGTTCCGGACCGAAGTAGGCGGTGTCGCCGATGCCGGAAGACTTCAGGTAGGCTTCGGCGCGCTTCGCGATCGAGCGCGGGTCACGGTCGTAACCACGGCCGTCAGCCGGATCAACGACGTCACAGGTAATAACAACGGTAGTCTCGTCATAGAAAGGATCGACGTAAGCCGTTGCCGCGTCCGGCATGAGCAGCATGTCGGACGCCTGGATGCCCTTCCAGCCGGCGATCGATGAACCATCGAACGCGTGGCCGGATTCAAACTTGTCTTCGTCAAAAGCGCTGACCGGGACGGTCACGTGCTGCTCTTTGCCACGGGTATCGGTAAAACGGAAGTCCACAAATTTGGCTTCGTTTTCCTTGATCATCTTCAGTACGTCTTGTGGGCTTGCCATTTGCAAAGTCTCCTCGGCGGTTACCGGACATTCCGGCGACAATAAAAAGGTGCAAGGGGTGATTAGCAGAAACCATGCCACCCTCGCACAACCTGTTTGACACGTCGTCCCGCGGCATTATCTCCGAACACAGGGACAATTACGATTCGTTTTGGTGCATCGCGCAAACACCAATGCACCATTACAGTGCATCAGCGGAAAACTATCTCTTCCGCGCTCGATTGCAGACGGCCATTCACTCTCACACACCTCCGGAACCAATTGCATCGCCCCTGTCCAAGAGCAAGGAACCCGGGATTATGGGTTTATACTCTAGCCTCACCGACCGATGATTGCCACCCGATGGGAAAGCTGACTGAAATACTGACCAACGCCAGGAGTCGCGCAGACGAACTCGCACTGCCCTACGCAGGGGCGGTCACACCGGCCGAAGCCTGGGAGCTGTCGCAACTGGCGCCGGGCGCCAAACTGGTCGACGTCCGCACGCGTGCCGAATGGGACTGGGTCGGGCGCATTCCCGGCGCCATCGAGATCGAGTGGCAATCCTATCCCGGTGGACAGCCGAACCCCGATTTCCTGGCCCAACTCCGGCGACAGGTCGATCCGGAGTCGCTCGTCATGTTTATCTGCCGTAGCGGCGTGCGTTCGCACAATGCAGCCTGCCTCGCGACCGAAGCCGGCTATGCGGAGAGCTACAATGTCCTCGAAGGTTTCGAGGGCAACGTTGACGGCAACGGCCAGCGCGGCAAGGTCGGTGGATGGCGCCTGGCGGGACTGCCCTGGCACAGCTGACAACACACTGCCGGGAATGGAACCGGCTCTCCTCCGAGACACTTCACCCATGAATACCCCAAGCATCGATTTCGCCCTTTACAGCCATATGCCTGACACCGAATGCCATGCGCGCATTCGCGCGGCCCGCGCCGCTCTCGGCAAACAGGTTGTCCTCCTTTGCCATCACTACCAGCGCGCCGACGTTTACCAGTACGCCGACCTGACAGGCGACTCGCTCAAGCTCTCGCGCCTGGCTTCGCAGGCCGACGCTGAATACATCATTTTCTGTGGCGTGCATTTCATGGCCGAAGTCGCCGATATCATGTCCAAGCCGCACCAGATCTCGATCCTTCCCGACCTCGCGGCCGGCTGCTCGATGGCCGACATGGCCAACCTGGCCAAGGTTGAACGCTGCTGGCGGGAATTGAACGAGGTGCTGAACGCCGAAGAACAGATCACGCCGGTCACCTATATCAACTCCGCTGCTGACCTGAAAGCGTTTTGCGGCCGGCACGGCGGCATCGTGTGCACGTCATCAAATGCCGGAACGATTGCGGAGTGGGCATTCAGGCAGCGCGAAAAAATACTGTTCTTTCCCGACCAGCATCTGGGACGCTGGACCGGCTACAAGATGGGTATCCCGCTTGATGAGATGATGGTCTGGGATCCCGACCTCGAGAGGGGAGGGCTGACACCGGAACAAATCCGCAAGGCGAAATTGCTGCTCTGGAAAGGCCATTGCTCGGTGCATCAGATGTTCCAGCCAGCGCATATCCGCAAATTCCGCGCCGAACATCCCGACGGGCTGGTGATCTCCCATCCCGAATGCTGCTTCGAGGTCTGCCAGCTATCCGATTACGTCGGCTCTACGGAACATATCGTCAAGATCGTCAAGGAAGCTCCGCCGAACACGCGCTGGCTGGTCGGCACCGAGCTCAATCTGGTCAACCGCCTGGCCGAGGAAGTGAAGCCTGAAGGCAAGACCGTGCAGTTCATGTCTCCGACCGTCTGCATGTGCTCGACGATGCAGCGCATCGATCCGCAACACCTGGCGTGGACGCTGGACAACCTGGCCGCCGGCCACGTTGTCAATCACATCAAGGTGCCCGAGCACGAAGCCGGCCCCGCCAAGCTGGCACTGGAAAGGATGCTCGCGGTCTCGTGAGCCCCATGAAAAAATCCGGCCTGCGTATCGTCACCTACAACATTCACAAGGGGTTCTCGCAATTCAACCGGTACCTGAGGGTCCACGAATTGCGCGAGCAACTTCGGCTTCTCGGTGCCGACATTGTGTTTCTCCAGGAGGTACAGGGGGAGAACAACCTGCACGCCGCGCTCGTCGACGGCTGGCCCGAGGAACCGCAGCACGCTTTTCTGGCTGCCGATGTATGGGAATCGACGTCCTATGCCAGCAACGTCGTTTATGATCACGGGCATCACGGCAACGCCATTCTTTCGCGCTTTCCGATCGAGCACAGTTTCAATCAGGACGTCACGCACATGCGTTTCGAACGACGCGGCCTGTTGCACTGCAAGATCAACCTTCCGACCGGACAAAAACCTTTGCACTGCGTCTGCGTGCATCTTTCGTTGTTCGCACGTTCCAGACGCCGGCAACTGGACGCGCTGGCGACCTACCTCGAAAACATCGCGGACAAGGACTCGCCACTGATCATCGCCGGCGACTTCAATGACTGGCGTAACGAGGCCGACATATTGCTGGCGCATCGGCTCGGCCTCTGCGAGGTATTCGGCGGACTGGGCGGCGAGTGTGGAGCCCCCGGGCGCAGTTTCCCGGCCAAGCGCCCGATGCTTCGACTGGACCGGATTTACGTGCGGGGATTTACGGTAAAGACGGCAAAGGTCCATTCAGGCAAACCGTGGTCGAAGATATCCGACCACGCAGCACTCTCGGCACACCTGGCTCTTGGCGCATAGTCAGTAAGCTTTCTGTCGACGCCTGTTTTAAGCGCAGCAGTGAATCATTGTTTTCGAACCCTCCGCAATGAAACTATTGTTGCGGCACGATGATGTTTGAACTCGTCCCCCCGCGAAGGCCGGGGTCCAGTGGGCGATTGTTCTTCGACACTGGATGCTGGCCTTCGCCGGCATGACGGGAACTTTCTACTTCATCGGGCCGAAGCAATAAGGAATAAAGACTCGACAAAAAAAGCCTCCAAAAACCAAGGCTTTCTTTGCGTGCTCCTTCCCTCTTCGCGATGGATTTTCAATATTTTCTCAAGCTCTGAGTTCGCTAATTCGCTCACTTCTCGCGCAGCTTAACCGAGTGTTTTCCTGGCTATCACCTTCTTCGCCGCGCAGGCAAAATCCTTGGCCGTCAGCTCATACTTGACGGCCAACTCCTCGGGCAAACCGCATTCGAGAAAGGTATCGTTGATGCCGACCCGCTCGACGGGGATGGGGCAATGGTTGACCAGAAATTCCGCCACGGCACTGCCCAGACCTCCGGCCATCTGAGCCTCATCGATTGTGACGACCGCACCGGTTTCTTGTGCCGCAGCCAGAACAGCCGCTTCGTCCAGCGGCTTGATCGTATGCATGTTGATCACGCGGGCGGAAATTCCTTCGGCCGCCAGTTGGTCATGGGCCAGCAGCGCCTCATAGACCAGCGGACCCGCCGCGATGATCGTGACGTCCTTGCCCGGTCGCAGAACAATCGCTTTGCCAATCTCAAAGGGATCGCTCTCTTCGGTAAAGACCGGCGTCGCCTCCCGCGCAAACCGCAGATAGCAGGGACCGTCGATCTTGGACACAGCAATCGTCGCCTTCTTGGCTTCATTCGCGTCGCCAGGAATGATCACGGTCATATTCGGCAGCACTCGCATGACCGCGATATCTTCCAGCGACTGATGTGTGGCGCCATCCCCACCCGCCGAGATTCCGCCGTGCGCGCCAGCGATCTTGACATTCAGTTTGGAGTAGCAGACCGTCGTGCGGACTTGGTCCCACGCCCGGCCGGCAACAAACACCGCGTAGGTTGTAGCGAAAGGGATCTTTCCCCCCAACGCAAGGCCTGCGGCCGTGCCGATCATGTCCTGTTCGGCAATGCCGATATCGAAGAAACGATCCGGGTACTTGGCCTGAAACCAGTCGGAACGCGTCGATTTGGCGAGGTCTGCGTCCAGAACGATGACGTCCGGATTCGTCGCGCCCAGTTCGATCAAGCCATGGCCGTAGCCATCCCGTGTCGGCAGCATCTTCATACTCATTTTCAGTTTCCTTAAGCGTAGATTTCTTCGAGCGCCTGCTTCATCTCTTCCTGGTTGCAGGGCTTCCCGTGCCAGCCGGCGACATTCTCCATAAAGGAAATGCCCTTGCCCTTGACGGTCTTCATGATGATGACGGAGGGCTTTCCTTGGGTTTTTCGGGCCTCTTCGTAAGCGGCGAGCATTTGCGATACGTCGTGCCCATCGCACTCGATGACGCGCCAGTTGAAGGACCGCCATTTGTCCGCGAGCGGGGCGAGTCCCATGACTTTTTCGACGTCGCCGTCGATTTGAAGGCCGTTGTAGTCGACAATGGCGCAGACGTTGTCGAGCTTGTAATGTGCCGCCGTCATCATGGCTTCCCAGATCTGCCCTTCCTGCAATTCGCCGTCACCCAGCAGGCAGTAGGCGCGATAGGGCTTTTTGTTGATCTTGGCCGACAGCGCAAAACCGTTGGCAACCGACAAGCCTTGTCCCAGAGAGCCGCTGGAAACTTCAATGCCCGGCAGGGTCATGCACGACGGATGGCCTTGCAACCGCGTTCCGAGTTTGCGGAGCGTCACCAGTTCTTCCACCGGAAAGAAGCCGGTCCGCGCCATGGTGGCGTAGACGACCGGGCAGGCGTGTCCCTTGGACAGGAAGAAGCGGTCGCGTTCCGGCCAGTGAGGTTCGGATGGACGGTGGTTCATTACGTTGCAGTACAGCACGACCATCGCTTCCACCGCCGACAGACTACCGCCCGGATGCCCGGAGCCCGCGGCATTCGTCATTCGAACGATGTCGGCACGCACGTCTTTGCAAATCTCTTTGAGGCGCTCTACATTTTCCATGCAATTCCCTTTCCCTTTTAACGCATCGGTTTGGTCCGTCAGCCATGACGCTGCGGACTCAGACTTTTTCCCATGCCCGGTTGAGCACGCGCTTGGCGTTGGCCACGACAAGATCGGGGTCTTCGTCACCGACCGGCTTGACTTCGAAGCTGACGATCGGTCGTTTGTCTTTGTTCAGAAATCCGATCGACAACAGCACGCGCAAGTACTCGACCAATTCGTCGACATCGTTTTCGCTGCCCGGGTATCCGAAACGCGGGTGGGCATCGCCATAGGCCGGATCGCTCGCGTCTTTCATCATGCAGTTACCCATGTGGGCATGGATGATGTAATCCTTTATCGGGATCAGCGATTCGAAGATCGTTTCATGCAATAGCGGAATATGGCTGAGATCGACCATCAGGCCGAAATTAGGAAATTCGGCGCGGATTTCTTCGGCAAATCGCTTCGCCCGGGCCACCGGACCGATCAGCGCCCTTTTGTCGATATCGAAATCGAATACTTCCAGAGCGACCTTCATGTCCCCCTTCGCTTTGGCGTATGCGCACAATTCCCTGGTCGAGGCTACCAGCGCCTGGTAGGCTTCTTCCGTCTTGTCTTCCGAGTATTTTCCGCTCAGGAAGCCAAACCCGCCGGCTCCGATTTCGTAAGCTTCATCTATGCCCTCCTTCAGGGTAGCCAGTGCTTTTTGGCGACCCGATTCATCCAGATCGTTGATATTGAGGCCGGTCGTCAACTGCCGTGGTTGTCCGCCATAAGCCACGCTGATATGCGAGGTATCGATCATCTTCCTGACCCTCTTTCTGACCTCGGCGTCCTTGATCCAGGTCACCTCGACCGCCTCGAAGTAATCGTCGAGTGCAATCTTGCGGAAGGTCTCCTCAATCGGTCCCTCGCCCTTGATCACGCTCGGGTACGCCATGAAGTGGATCAACCCGACTCTCATGTAGCTGCGCATAGATTCATTCATTTATTCATGCTCCTTGTCATTGGATGCCTGCCAGGCTTGCCCTATTTTTTCGCAATCGCGGTCAGTTCGACTCTCGCTCCCTTGGCCAATGCCGAAATACCGACTGCGGCCCGGCTTGGATAGGCGGACATGCCTTCGAAATACGAGCCGTAAACTTTGTTGATGCTGGCGAATTCCTGCATGTCGGTGGTGAAGATGGTCACCATGATCAGGTCTTCCATTTTCATGCCCGCCGCGGCAAGGATTGCCCTCATGTTGCGCATGCACTGGTGCATCTGCTCTTCAAGATCGTTGCTGATGAGATCCCCGCTTCCCGGCAAAAATGGCATCAGACCAGAGGTGTAAAGGAAACCATCTTTAACCACAGCTTGTGAAAATGGCCCGAATGCGGGCGACGACTTCTCGGTCTTAATGATTGTGTTATTCATGTCATTTCTTTCCTGATGGACATATTTTTCTGCGATACCCCAGGCAACTGAGCCTGGGGTTTACTCCCAACGAGTCAGAACAAGGTTTTGCCGCGCATGGAGCCGGGCTGCCCTGGCAAGGTCAGCGATTTGCCGGTATTGACCAACTGATCGCCCTCGACGCGCAGGATGGAAACGTCGCGATCGTTGTAGTTGCCGACGTAGACGTAACGGCCGTCGTCGCTGAACACGACGCCTTCGGGCAGACCGCGCACTTCGACTTCATTGCTGCGCGTCACCTTCTTGCCATCGATCTTCAATGCCACGACGCTGGCATTGCGGTTATAGAAAAAGGCTTTGTGTGGCGAATTGCTGCCCTTGATGAGGGCCACCACCGCCAGCTTTCCGGTCGGGCTGACTGCCAAGCCTTCCGGCGCATCGCCAACAACAACCTTGTCGATGACGCGCGGCGGGTTGGCCTCGATGTCGATCACGCTCACCGTATCCGTATGGCCATCCGCGGCGCCGGCGAATCCGTTGTCTGCGGTCAGCGCGATCTTTCCGTTCGGCGTCACGTCAAGGTTGTACGGCCAGAAACCGACCGGAACATCAAGCTTGTTGTAAGTGACCTTCTCACCATTGACGTCAAGGAAGGCAATCTTGTGCCCGGGGAACTTGGCGGCCAGCGCGCGCCTTCCGTCCGGCGTGAAGCGAACGTGCGCGACCTGCTCGCCCATGGCCACCGTGTCGATCAGGGTGACTTTCTTTCCGGTAACACGCAGCACGCTGATGTCATTGCTGTTGCGGTTGGCTATCAGCACGAGATTGCCCGCACGATTGAAGGAAAGGCCGGAGGGCTGTTTGCCAACTTGGACCGTGTCAATCAGCCTGGGCGGATTGGCCGTCAGGTCAATCACCCACAGACGGTTATCGGGCTCGAGCGCGGGCTTCCCCTCCTTCATAACCACATTGACGGAGTTGGCCACCAGCGCAATGGTCTCATCCGGAGAAATCGCCAGATTGGTGGGCGGCCCCATGATCGTGTTGTCCAGCGGCAGGTTGGCAATGATCCTGGGCGCCAGCGGATCCGTGCCGATATCGACGACAGACACCGAGTGTTTTTCGCCCGGCCTGAGAACCTGTCCGACATCGTTCCAGCTTACTTTCTCGTCATTGCCCGTGATCATCAGTGAGCGTTTCCCGGATGCCGAATCAGGCATGCCGGCGCAACCGGCCAAAACCGACAGTGCGCCTAGCAGAGCAATGGCAATAGTTCTTACTTTCATACTGAGCACTCCCTAAATGTTAGAAACTGTTGAAAACGGGACTCAACAAGAAACATCGCCTGGAAAAACCATTCATCCACAAGCTCTGCCAGAATTTCGGCAAAAAACTCCCCTAAGACTCTTCAAAACAAGAGCCCGGCCGCAAAAGAAGAGTTTTAATTTACCTGCTACGAAATCAGTTGATCAGGCTCCGCAGAGGCGAGTCAAAATCGAAGAGCAATAAGCTTGCCAGGCAACGCAAGAGTGGCATCTTGCTGGATTTATCGTAACCAGACAGCATCGGGTCATGTTCCAACGAGGTTTTATGGTGTTGCTATATGCAACACATCGTCTCAGTTTGCACTCCGAGCCAAAGCGCCAGAATTGAGTTTTTCCTACGGTCTGGTCGTCATGGCCCGAGGCAGATCATTAGGCTTGCATGCCCCGCCTCTCTTTGATGCGCCGCCAAAGTGTCGTGCGATCGATGCCCAATATCGCACTGCACTCCTTTATTGATCCGTTGGTTTTTTTATAAACGTAGTCGATATATTCATCTTCCAGGCTTTTGAGAGTGCGCCCTTCGGAGAAAGGCATGCGATCCCCTCCGGCCCGGACGTTAAAGACTCCCCCTGGCGTTACCATCAAATCATGCGCGTTGATATGCTTTCCTTCACATATCACAACCGCACGCTCAATCATGCCCTGCAACTCCCGGACATTACCCTCGAAAGCATAGCCACGAAGATACTCAAGAGCATCTGCCGCAAGCGTTATTCGACCCTTGCGATACCGGCGCCCGTACTCCTCAACGAAGTGCTTGCTCAAAAGCTCGATGTCTTCCACTCGCTCGCTGAGTGGTGGTATGAACAAACCGAGGATGGCAATTCGGAAGTACAGATCAACCCGGAACAGATTCTGGCTGACAAGACTGCGCAGGTCGCGATTGGTCGCACATACAATTCGAACATCCACCGGGATCAGTTTGTTGTCCCCGATACGCATAACCTGCTTTTCCTGCAAGACCCGCAACAGTCTCCCCTGAAGAAGCAAGGGCAACTCGCTGATTTCGTCAAGGAAGATTGTTCCACCGTGAGCCATTTCGAACAGTCCCGCCTTGCCCTTTTTGGCGGCCCCGGTGAAAGACCCTTCGACATAACCAAAGAGTTCGCTTTCAATCAGAGACTCGGGAAGCGCCGCACAATTGATTGCCACAAAGGGGGAATTCTTGCGCTGACTGCAGTTGTGAATACCTTGCGCAAAAAGTTCCTTGCCTACACCAGAAGGCCCAAAGATCAACACTGACGTGTCGTACTTGGCAAACTGCTTCGCCGTCCTGATGCATTCGGACATCACAGCGCTCTTATGGACAATCGCGTCAAAACTGTATTGCGCGACGAAACCTTTTTCAGAAAGCCGAATACGAATTTTTTGCTCAAGCTTCTGAACCTCGGTGATGTCTTGATAAGTCGCTACGGCACCCCGGATTTCACCATCGACGATTACCGGCACCCGATTCGTGGCAATGACCGTCTTTTCGTTCAGCCACTGGACATCCCCAATTTCAGGCTGTTCTGTTTCGAGAATGCTGAGCAATCTTGTTTCAGGAATGATCTCTGTAATTTTTTTGCCCAAGGCTTCCTTTTTGTCATACCCGGTAATTTCCTCCGAGGCGCTATTGAATACAGTGACACAACCTAGATTATCAATCGCGATAATCCCATCATGAACGAAATCGATAATTGTGGCGAACTGCTGTGCTCTTTCCTTTTGCTGCTTTGAAGCATAAAGAATGCCTTTTGCTTGCTCTATGGCATGCTGCAAAGCTTGGCTACCCGAATTGACCAGAATGGTTTTGCAGTTGTGCCTGGCAACGGCATCTTGTACGTTTCCATCCCCAACAAATATGCGAATTCCCTGATTTATAAGCGTTGCCACTTCAGACGCGATATCACAGTTTTCAGTCATCTCGAAACAGACCGCTTTCAGGCCCATTACGTCAGCGACGATATCCGCACCCGAAATGACGTTCTTGTACCCTATGACCCCAATAACCCCCGTTTCTCCCGCTTCTTTGACGAGCTTGAAACTCTCAATCAGATCGAATGCCGTCACTTTGATTTCAACTATCGGAACTTCAAACTCAGACTTGATCAGATCGTAGGTTCCCCCACGTGAAATGAGGACCTTTGCACCGTTATCGATGGCACGTCGTGCGGCCTCCACACCCTTCCACAGGTTAAGATCGCCTCCAATGATGTCTACGTTGCTGTACCCGTTTTCTTCCACCACACGTCGAGCCACTTCGGGCATGGACGCTATCGGAGCGATGATTGCAATTTCTTTCATACCTCATACCCCAAGTCAAATGGCATGGATGTAACAATCGGTTCAGACATCTCGCTCGATACAACAAACGAAATTCCTGGCAATTGCCCAAAGCCGTTCCAGTTGTTCTGATCGGCTACCTTCGTTGTTTCACTTGAGCCCCAAGAAAACATTCCGGATTCCGGTAACCCTGCGAGTTCACCCCGGCGAAAATCCGCCAAAGCGTGCCTGGCGAGGCACGTCAAGGCGATTGAGGCATTCGATCCGCCAAGCGGTTGCGGAGGCAGTCAGTCTCCACATCACCATGGGCGAGATGTATTCCCGAATCAATCGCTGTCGGCCCTCTGATTGCATTCACAAGACACCAGCAGTATTGCATCCTGCGGTTGCATATCGCAACAGACGGTGGATTTCTGCTACTCCCGGCAGTGATGGCCGAGTCCCGGAAAAAACCATATAAGCGTGACAAAACAGTCATTTATCCGGACAAATGGCGCGCTGGCAGGGTAATTGCATTCGCAGACTGTCGCTCATGTCTCAACGATCAAAAGGCTAGACCCACAAAGGAGAAAGATGAAACCAGTCGTTCTTGTCACCCGCAAGCTGCCGGATGCCGTCGAAGCGCGTCTATTACGCGACTACGATGCCCGTCTTAATCCAGCAGATGACCTTTATTCGGCCGATGAGTTGGTCAAACGCGCCGAAGGTGCCGACGCCATTCTTCCCTGCCACACGGAAAAATTCACCGCCGAAGTGATCGCTCGACTCCCCGGGAGCGTCCGCGCTATCGCCAATTTTTCGGTGGGCTACGACCATGTCGACACCCAGGCCGCCAAAGCTCGAGGTCTCATCGTTACGAACACCCCGGAGGTCCTGTCCAACGCGACAGCAGAACTGACCATGATGCTGATGCTCGGCGCGGCACGTCGGGCCAGCGAAGGCGAGCGCCTGGTGCGCAGTGGGGAATGGAAGGACTGGAGCCCCCGATTCATGGTTGGCACCCAACTCACCGGAAAGCGGCTCGGCATCATCGGTTTCGGACGCGTCGGTCAGGTTGTGGCCAAGCGGGCCCGCGGATTCGACATGGAGATTCATTACAACAAAGCGCAACGCTTGCCGTCAGAAACTGAAGCGGGAGCTATCTATCACAAGACCCTGGAAGATTTGTTGCCACATTGCGATTTCCTTTCACTCCACTGCGCTTCGACCCCGGAGACCTTCAAGCTGCTAAACGCAGAACGTATCGCCTTGCTCCCCGACGGGGCCATTGTCGTCAACGCGAGCCGCGGTGCCGTGATCGATGATGAGGCGCTGATTGCCGCGCTCAAGTCTGGCAAGCTCACTGCCGCCGGCCTCGACGTTTACAACAATGAACCGACCAACATTCACCCCGGCTATCGGGAGTTGCCCAATGTATTCCTGATGCCTCATATCGGCAGCGCCACGAAGGAAACAAGAGTCGCCATGGGTTTCCGCGCACTCGACAATCTGGATGCCATCTTCGCCGGAAAAGAACCGCGCGACAGAGTTGCATGAACGCATGCATGCCAAGCAGGAAAGATTCTTAATCTAGAAAGGGGAATGACGAATGGAAATGAGCTTAGCGATGGTTCAGGACTTGGTTTCCAGGGCCATCGAACAAGCTGACAGTCAGTTCAAACGCCCCATTTGCGTGGCGGTGTGCGACAAATTCGGACTCTTGCTCGCTTTCACACGCATGCCCGGAGCGCCGGTCCGCAGCATCGCGATAGCACAGGGGAAGGCATATACCTCGGCTCGCATGGGCGTAAATACCGATGCTTTTCTGGAACGGCTGCATCGGGAGAACCTGCAGCCCGGCTATTTTTGCGATCCGCTGTTAACCGGATTGCCGGGAGGTTCGGTCTTGAAAAACTCTGCCGGCGAAATAATCGGAGCCGCTGGAGTCAGCGGCCTGGCGGTACAGGAGGACCAGGTGATCGCCGACATGATGGCGGCAACAATGCAAAAGGTTTGATGCTCACTAACCAGCAAACTTCGTCAAGGGAAGAAAATGAATATAGGATTTATCGGCCTCGGCATCATGGGTCGCCCGATGGCCAAAAACCTGCTCAAAGCGGGCCACGCACTAACCGTCTTCGACAAATTCGCCGACTTCGACGATCTGGTCGCCCTCGGCGCCCGGGCAGGCGTTTCTAACAAGGATGTCGCCGCGCGAAGTGACGTGATCATCACCATGCTACCCAACTCGCCACACGTCAAGGAAGCCGTGCTTGGCCAGAATGGCGTGCTGGACGGAGCGAAGGTCGGCACGATTCTGGTGGACATGAGTTCCATCGCGCCGGGCGCCTCGCAGGAAATCTGCATGGCCGTCAAGGAGAAAGGAATTGTCATGCTCGACGCGCCGGTCTCCGGCGGCGAGCCCAAAGCCATCGAAGGCACCTTGGCCATCATGGTCGGTGGCGACATAAACGCCTTCGAGACGGTCAAGCCGATCCTCGAAAAGATGGGCTCCTCAGTCGTTCGCGTCGGGGAGATCGGCGCCGGCAACGTGACCAAGTTGGCCAATCAGATCATCGTCGCGCTGAACATCGCCGCGGTGTCCGAAGCCTTTGTTCTGGCCACCAAGGCTGGGGTGAATCCTGAAGCCGTGTTCACCGCGATCAAGGGGGGGTTGGCCGGATCAACCGTCATGAACGCCAAGGTGCCGATGATCCTCGACGGCAACTTCAAACCCGGATTCCGCATCGACCTGCACATCAAGGACTTGCAAAACGCCCTCGATACCGCGCACGCCCTCAATGTGCCGGTCCCCCTCACGGCCAACATCATGGAAATCATGCAGGCGCTCAAGAGCGACGACATGGGTATCAACGACCACAGTGCCATCGTCCGCCACTACGAGAAACTGGCTAAAGCAGAAGTGCGGAAATAGTAGCCCGAAGCCAGCCAGGAGGAGTTGACATGAAAATCATCGTAGCGCCGGATTCCTACAAAGGCAGCGTATCCGCCCTTGGAGTAGCGCAGGCCATGGAGCGGGGAATCCTGAGCGTTTTTCCGGATGCCGACGTGAGAAAGATCCCTATCGCCGATGGCGGCGAAGGAACGGTCGAAGCGCTTGTGACCGCCACCAACGGAACACTCCGACAACTGGAGGTCACCGGCCCTTTGGGGGAACCCGTCACGGCGAACTGGGGCATCCTGGGTGATGGCCAGACGGCGGTCATCGAAATGGCCGCCGCCTCCGGCCTGCCGCTGATCCCGGCAGAAAAGCGAAATCCTCGCATCAGCACCACCTACGGAACGGGCGAACTGATGCGTGCGGTACTCGACGCGGGACTGCGCAAAATCATCATCGGCATCGGCGGTAGTGCAACCAACGACGGTGGCGCCGGTATGGCACGGGCACTCGGCGCGCGATTCCTCTCCGAAGACGGTAAGGAACTGCCCGATGGCGGGGCGGCACTCGCTCGCCTGAAACATATCGACCTGTCCGGACTTGACCCCCGCTTGGGAGATAGCCAGATCACGGTCGCCTGCGACGTGGACAACCCGCTCTGCGGCCCGCGTGGCGCGAGCGCGGTGTTTGGCCCGCAAAAGGGGGCAACACCCGAAATCGTCGCCGAACTGGATGCGGCACTCGGCCATTTCGCGTCCATTGCCCAGAAAGAGACCGGCCGCGCGGCAGCCGAACTGTCCGGCGCGGGCGCAGCCGGCGGACTGGGGGCCGGACTGATGTTCTTTACACCGGCGAAACTCAAGCCGGGTGTCGAAATTGTCCTCGACGCGGTCGACTTTGCCGAAGTGGTCAAGGGAGCTGCCTTCGTGATCACCGGTGAAGGGCGTACCGATTTTCAGACGGCGTTCGGCAAAGCACCGGTTGGCGTGGCCAAGGTCGCCCAGCAGTTCAACGTCCCGGTGTTCTGTTTATCGGGAGGGCTCGGCGACGGGGCCGACGACGTTCTGGCGCAGGGTATCGATGCAGTCATGAGTATCTGTGACCGTCCGCTGACGCTGGATACCTGCATGAGCAAAGGCAGTGCGCTGATCGAATCAGCCTCGGGCCGCTTGTGCCGGATCGTTAAAGCCGTTCGACCGGGCTGATGAAACGCACGACCGCGCTTGTCGCCATTGCAAGAAAACAAGCGGCTCTGTCATACCAGTTTGTGTTTTTTGAAAGGCATTAAAAGTCGAACAGGTTCTTTGTTGGAAATCAAGATGGGTAGTGTGGTTCTGTCATTGCAGGAAATTTGAACTTAACTTAACCAAAATAGAGGGACGGGAATTATGAGAATCTTGAAAACGATCGAGAAAGTGCCGGGTGGGCTGATGGTGGTACCACTGCTCTTTGGCGCGTTGCTCAATACCATCGACCAATTGCACCTGCCGTTCATCATGAACTTTCTGAAGTTTCTTGGTGTATCGGCGGTCAAGCCGGGCATCTACGAATTTTTCCGAATCGGCGGATTCACCGAAGCACTCTTCAAGACAGGCACACTTACCCTGATTGCACTGTTCCTCTTCCTTTGCGGCAGTCAAATGAATCTGCGTGTCGGTGGAATCGCCATGAAGAAAGGCATCATCCTCACGACGTCGAAGTATTTTGTCGGATTGGGTGTCGGCATGCTCTGGGGGAAACTCTCTGGCGACGTGTATAACGGATTCCTGGGTCTATCGGTGATGGCGATCATTGCCGCCATGACCAACGGCAACGGCGGCATGTACGCCGCGCTGACCGCGAAGTTCGGCAACCGTTCCGACGTCGGCGCCGTGGCCGTACTCTCGTTGAACGACGGGCCCTTCTTCACGCTGATGGCCCTCGGCATGCTCGGCTCCAAATTTCCGATCATCGCCTTTATTGCTGTTCTCCTGCCGATCGGCATCGGCATGCTCCTCGGCAATCTGGACCATGAACTGC
>Ga0302238_1001567_pt1 | contig 18156 bp, 13 predicted proteins | sample AAG_UR_Asn_MG_FD_193527 | JGI IMG/M metagenome (GOLD analysis project Ga0302238, IMG submission 193527) | Enriched activated sludge microbial communities from anaerobic digester in WTTP, New Holstein, Wisconsin, United States - AAG_UR_Asn | ecosystem: Engineered > Bioreactor > Anaerobic >...
GTTTCACGCGCACTCAAGAACGATCCGCTCATAAAGCTCGCAACAAGGGTCCGGATCAAGGAGCTTGCGGAAAAACTCAACTATCGCCCTTCCTCCATTGCGTCCAGCCTGGCAAAGGGCCGTAGCGGCAGGATCGGGGTTCTTCTGCCACATATCAACAACACCTTCTATTTCATATTGAACGCCACCCTGCTCGAGCAGGCAAGGAACCATGGCTATGAGATAGTCACGGGATACCTCGAGAAAAATGTCGATCAAGTGCTGAATTCCTTCCTGAACATGCACCTCGACGGGATAATAATGGAAATACGCGATTGGACAGAGAATGCCGAAAGAATTGCGAAAATCGCAACCAGACCCGGCGCAAAGCCCATAGTACTGCGCCGCAAGGTAGCTGAGGATTATCCGCTTGATGCCATCTATCCCGACTTTGAAGAAGCCACCAAGACAGCAACAGAATATCTTATCGGCCTTGGACACAGGAACATCGCATATCTGGGAGGTGCGGAAGAAGAACGTGGCAGGAGTTTCATGAAGACAGCAAAGAAGTATCAATCGGATGGGGTCAAGGCATCATGTGTCTCTTCTGATCCAAATCCACAGGCGACTTATCTCGCTTCGCTTCCTGTCCTATCCGCCAAAAACCGGCCCACAGGAATGATCGCGATGAACGACTACGGCGCGCAGGGTGTGCTCAGGGCCGCAGGTGAACTGAAGATCAAGATTCCGGATGAGTTCTCCCTGGTCGGATTCGACGACATCGAAGCATCATCCTACGGATATGTGCCTTTGACAACAATGCATCATCCCATCGACAAGCTCGGAGCCCGTCTGCTTGAACTGATGATTGCAAGGATAAACGGCGACAAGTCTCCTCCAAAACATGAGGCCATGTCGTTCACCCTCGTCGAAAGAGCCTCTTCGGGACCGTTGAAGAAATAAACAGGCGTACCGGTCTCCAGACCGGCTTTTATGTCGACCTAAAGGTCGGCAATCAATAATAGACAAGGAAAGGAAAAATGTCCAGTTTGAAATTTATGCACGGCACGGCAGGAAATTTTACAGTCTCCTGCAGTGCGTTCCGCTTGGAAACTGAAATCAAAGTTCCAGTCATTTCCCCGGATTCCAGGGAAAAACTGATATTCTCAAGGAGATCATCCAAAGCAGGCACCGTCGGTGGAATCAAAGGAAAGATCACCAGTAGCATTGCAAAGACCGGCAGATATTCACTCGAACGCCAATGTTTTATTTCCAGCGACAGGAAACTTTTTGCGACCAGATTGGCGATAATCAACACTGGAAAGGAGCCATTCAGGCTTTCTTCCCTGTCTCCTGTCCTTGTAAAAGGAAATAATTTGAAAATTGCCGGGGCCGGTATAGATAAATGGCGCATCCTGAGAATGTCGCGCCACAAGAACGACGTGCCCGGGGTCTATCGTCCTTCGGTGATCGACTGGGATTTTGTTGATGCCGAATTCTCTAGTGCTGGTGTGAAGGCCGGCATGGGAGTCGCCGATGCAGGCAAGAAGAGCAACAACGAGCTCAGAATTATTTCCGAACCTCTCATATCCATCAGGAAATCCAGAGCAGCTGATCACGGCATGTTCATCGCCATCCTAGGCCAGACCAGGCACCTTTCGAGCATCGCTGTGAAAACTACCGAATGCAGAAAGAAGCTTGATGAGCTAGAAGCCATCTGCGAATTCGACAACATTCTCGTTGAAAAAGGAGACCGGCGTGAGACACACTGGGTGATGATCAGACATGTCGACGATGATATGTCGACAATGAAATCCTTTGCGGAAATGCTCGCAGCGGAAATGAAGTTCAGTCCGGAGGAGAAGAAGAAACCCAATTTCTTCTGCAGCTGGCAGTTCTACGGCGAAGACCTTCGCGAAAAGGATGTTTTGGAGAACCTGAAGGTCCTGAAGAAGGAAAAGATCCCCATCGACGCATTCCTCCTCGACAACGGATGGATGGACAACTGGGGATCTTATGAGACGAATTTCAAACGGTTCCCTCATGGGATGAAATTTATTGCTAAAAAGATCAGGGCTGCGGGATTTGAGGCCGGAATATGGACATGCCCCTTCGTGGTTGAGGAGAATTCACCGGTGGTAAAGAAGATGCCAGGACTCTTTGCCAAGGACTCGAAAGGGAACCTGTTCCCTTTCGCTTGCGGACGCAAGGCATATGTCGTCGACCCGACTTCCCCTTATGCGGAGAAGTATCTCACTGGTCTCTACAAAAAACTTGTCAGTTGGGGATTCACTTACCATAAACTTGATTTTCTCAGGGCATTGATTGTCGAGGCTGATAAGAAGAGCGACATCGTGTTCCATGATCCCAAATGCACCAGGGCCGAAGCTTACAGGCGTGGAATGACCATCATCAGGAAGGCTCTCAAGGGATGTTACCTGATAGCCTGCGGTGGAATCTACGAGGGATCAATCGGGCTATGCGACGCCAACAGGGCCGGTGCCGATGTCTATGGCGGCTGGTTCGCCCCTGAAAAGGATCCTGAAAAACGCAAGGACGAGTTCAGGGTCAAGCTTACAAGCCACCTGAGAAGGATCAAACAGAACGTCTTCAGAAACTACATGAACAGGTTCTGGCACACCGATCCGGATGCTCTTATGCTCAGGAGAAGGACGGAACCGTTCCGTGGAGATATGCTCCACTATAAGCTTTCTGAAGGTCACTTCACAGATGAAGAGGCTTTTACATGCGTAGTCAACCATTATCTCGGTGGTGGCCTGACATGCTTCTCCGACAGGATGGAGGAGCTTCCAAAGGATAGGCTGGCTTTGCTCCGACATGTCTCCCCTCAGATCGCACCTCCGGCAAAGGTGATTGACGTCGACTCCAGTGAATGCCCGACCGTGTTTTACACAGAACTGGCGCCCGATTGCAGGACCCTCGGTACAATTCGCACGATTGCCGTTGGCAACTGGACAGATACCGTTGTTAAAAGGAAAATTTCCCTAAAGGACATTCCTCTCGGGGGCAAGAAGACATTTGCGCTCTATGAATTTAGGACAAAGGAATTCCTCGGTCTCAGAAAATCCACGGAATCCTTTGAGATAAAAGTTCCTGCCCATGGCATGCGTTTGATTAGGTTATCGGAATATTCAAAAAAACCAGTCATTCTCGGGACCGATATGCATCTTTCAGGAGGAGGATGTGAACTGGCGGACTTGAAGATTGGAAAGGAATCCATTGGAGGAAGGACTGTTTCACGCTGGAACTATCCTATCATCATTAAGGCGTTGTTCACAGTTAAAGGAAAATTAAAAGTTTCCGAAATAACAGTTAAGCCAGGTCACAGTTTCAAGATTACTTCAAATTGAAATCATGAGAAAAGAAAATGAAGAAAAACAGCTTAGATAACATTCTTTCATTAATTTCTTCAATGCCTCTGGAAAGGAAAATCGGTCAGATGTGCAGCCCGATCCTGCAGTCCAGTGAGATTCCAGAATACATTAGGCGTTTTGTAGAGGAGTTCGGTGTCGGAGTGATCCGTTATTGCATCAATGCCGAATATGACAACGCCAGCCGTGTGGTCGGAAAACCTAACCGATATCTGTCACCATCGGAAAATACTGAACTCATCAACAATCTCCAGAAGCTCGCTTGCTCAAAAAAAGGAATTCCTCTGATTTTCAGTATTGACCAGGAAGGCGGTACCAGGAACGATTTGAACAGATATGGTGCACTGGTTTATGGGAGCCATATGGCATTCGGAGCCGCCGATGATACGGCTCTCACCAAGGAGGTCGCATATCAGTCCGGGCTCCAGATGAAGTCCCTTGGCATAAATCTCGTCCAGGCACCTATCACAGATGTGATTTCCTTCGCCGGAAGGACAACCATAAAGGCTGCTTCATTCGGAGAAGATCCGAAACTTGTCACTCGGCATGCTTTGGCGATGATGGAAGGTTATCAGAAGGCCGGGATCGCCGTCATGATCAAACATTTTCCAGGATATGGGGCAACCGCTGTAGATGCGCACAAGGGGATGGCGAGAGTCACAAAATCCAAGGACGAACTTGATTCCCATGACAATATCCCTCTTAGGACTCTCCTTGAAAAAGGTGCGGATGGAGTGATGACCGGACACGTCGTAATTGAAAGCTTGGATCCGCGCGGACTACCGGCAACTCTTTCACAGAAGATTATCGAAGGGCTTCTGCGCAACGAGTGGAAATTTGAGGGAATCGTGGAGTCAGATGCACTCCGTATGAAGGCGATTCAGGAAAAGTTCGGAACTGCAAAGGCTGCTGTCATGTCAATACAGGCCGGTTGTGACGTCATCCTGCTGAGAGGACCGGAACAGCATTTCTTTGAGGGTTATGAAGCAGTTCTTGAAGCTGCCCGAAAAGGAGAGATAAGTAAGGAACGGATCGACAAGTCACTTGAAAGAATTCTCCGGCTCAAGATGAAACTCGGTTTGTTTGAGAGTCATTTATCCGACGGCAAAAAGGCTGAAGAGGCTTTCAAGAGCAAGGAAGCGCGGAAAGCCGCAATTGAACTTGCATCCAACTCCGTAACATTGATCCGTGACTCAGCAAATCTTCTTCCCTTAGCCGCAAAAGGAAAGAGTGTCGCAGTAATTTCCCCTGAACCTTCGAAGATAGCAGGCGCAATGGATCCTGTGCAGTCCTCAGACATGCTTGCAAACGCCGTAAAAAAGATCCATCATGACGTAAAAGATTATCTAATACCGCAAGACATGACAGAAGAAACTTATGAAAGAGCTCTTGATACTGCAAAATCCGCAGATATGATCATCCTCGGCACTGCCAACGCAATTAATTCGAAGGAACAGGTAAAACTTGCGAGGGCAATAATTTCACTCGGGAAACCGACCGTGTTGATCGCCCTTGAATCGCCTTATGATGCGCTTGAGATTCCGGAAGCGAAAACGGCTCTCTGTACGATGGGCTTTTCCGCAGACGCGATGTCGGTCGCGGCTGAATGCATCTTCGGCCTATGCAAGGCAACAGGAAAACTGCCGGTTAAAATATAGAATCTTTGTAAAGGGCAATTATGAATGGTCTATCTATCGGAAAATGTCTTGCTGCAGGAATGGTCGGCATAGGACCGATGATGCTTTCTTCAATTCAAGCTGTTGAAGCCCAGCATCCGAACATCATCTACATCATGAGCGATGATCATGCCTTGCAGGCGATCGGAGCATACGATGGATGGGCTGCAAAGGTATCGCCGACACCGAACATCGACAGGATCGCCAAGGAAGGGGCCATATTCAAAAACAATTTCTGTGCCAATTCAATATGTGGTCCAAGCAGGGCTTGCGTCATCACAGGCAAGCAAAGTCACATGAACGGCATGCTGGACAACCACAGCAAGTTCGATGGTTCACAGGTCACTGCCCCTAAACTCCTGCAGAAGTCAGGATATTCAACAGCGATCTTTGGAAAGTGGCACCTTGTAAGCAATCCTACCGGCTTCGACGAGTGGATGGTCCTGCCGGGACAGGGTGACTACTATAATCCTGATTATCTGACACCTGAAGGGAAAAAGCGTCTTGAAGGATATGTGCCCGAAGTCACGACAGATCTTGTGATCGACTATCTGAAACGCCAGAAATCTGATGAGAAACCTTTCTTCCTGATGTGCCATTACAAGGCTCCGCACCGCAACTGGATGCCAGGTCCGAAATATCTGAATTATCTGGACGGGGTCGAAATCCCTGAACCCTCCAATCTTTTCGACGATTATGCAAACCGTGCAAAACCGGCATCACAACAGGACATGAGCATAGAAAGGACAATGAACATCGCAAGCGATCTTAAGCTTGCAGACTACTCAAAGGGACCACCTGCATGGTTTGAAAGGATGAATCCTGAACAGAAGAAGCTCTGGACCGAGAAGTATGTCCCGGTAAGGATTGAATTTGAAAAGAAGAACCTTTCCGGAAAAGAACTGACCAAATACAAGTTCCAGCGCTACATGGAGGACTACCTGAGATGCGTCAAGGCCGTGGATGACAATGTCGGACGCATCCTGGAATACCTGGACAAGTCAGGATTGGCCGCCAATACGATCGTCATTTATTCGTCCGACCAGGGTTTCTACCTAGGTGAGCATGGATGGTTTGACAAGCGATGGATGTATGAGGAATCTTTCAGGATGCCTTTGCTCATGAGATGGCCTGGAAAAATAAAACCTGGCACTGAAATCTCGGCATTGACCCAAAACATTGACTTTGCCCCTACATTCCTGGATGCCTCCGGAGCTCCTCCCTGCAATGAAATGCAGGGCATGAGCCTGCTTCCGCTGCTTGATGGAAAAACACCGGACAACTGGCGAAAATCCCTATACTACCACTACTATGAGTTTCCGAAACCGCACAACGTCCCGCCTCACTACGGCGTAAGGACTGATAAATACAAGCTGATCCACTATTACAAGACTGATGAGTGGGAAATGTTCGACATGGAAAAAGATCCTCATGAAATGCGCAGCATCTATTCTGATCCCTCGTATTCTGAAATACGCAAGGAGCTCGAATCAGAACTTGTAAGGCTTCAGAAATATTACCAGGTACCTGAAGACCTGAGATGGAAAAAATAGCCTAGGGCGGCAAAGGCTTTCTTTAGTATCCTATTTATACCATGCCTTCGGAAGGATATCCTTTTCCTCGTCGAGAAGTTCCTTCATGATCTTCTTGCCGTCCTCGATGTTGTTGATGATAGGATCTGTCATCATCGCCCTCATCAGGATTCCGCGGTCGCATGTCACTGCGGCCTCTGCCGTGAGTTCATGCGTGTCCAACACCTGCTGCTGGAGTCCGAGGAGTCCGCGCGGCATAGGGCTCGCGGGAAGCGGACGCGGTCCGTTCATGTCGAGATCCGAGAGAAGTTCGAGGAAGGCGTCGTTTGCCATGTTTGGTACGGCTCCGCGGTTGGCAGAATTTATGTAGAAGGTCTTTCTCAGTCCGCCCCACATCGATTCGATGATGTCGGTCGCATGGTCCCCCTTCCCTTTAGTCAGGAACTCCTTGATGCTTTTCTTCCCGCTGGCGAACTCCTCGTTCTCCTTCCATCTCGCCTTCATGTCCTTGTCCCTGTTTTCAGCATCGAAGACCATCAGTTTCTCCGGGAAAGGCGAGTTCACGCCGTACCCCTGGAAGAACGGGACATATTCCTTTGTATGTGCGGTACAGCACGGATATGCTCCGAAGATGTCCATCAGCTGAAGTGAATATGCGGCATTGAACTTTGCCTTCGCATAGGCATTGGCGTTCTGCTCGTTGTCGTCTATTTCCTTCTTCGCCATTTCTGCCAGATTCTTCCTCCAAATTGGAAGATAATCCTTGCCCTTATATGCAAACTTCGGCAGCCAGGTAAAATGGTTGACCCCTTCAATATGCAATTCGAGAGAACGTTCCATCTCAGGAGGAATTCTTGTGGCGTCCTGAGAAAGAAGCCCGACTGTCTTGAGCATGCGCACGCGCTGGTATGGCTCATGAAGCCCGTCGCAAATTGCAAAGCTCCTGATCTGCGGTGCATAACGCATCAGGGCAATTCCGAGTACGGTTGTCGGGTTCACGAAATTGATCGTCCAAGATTCAGGTGCGAATTTCGCAATATCCTTTGCCATTTCGAGGGCACGGGGTATCTCGCGTAGGGCACGGAAAATTCCTCCAGGACCTATTGTGTCTCCCGAGCACATCCTTACACCGTATTTCTCGGATATCCGGCAGTCGACTCCCCGGTAATATGCGTTCCTCTCGCTGAATGTAAGGACCACGAAATCCGCGTCCTTGAGGACTTCCCTGCGGTCAGTCGAACCAATCAGTTTCACCGGAGCCTTTGTTGCGGCGATGGCCTTGCGCCCCAGTCTCATCATAGTGTCCAGCACATGCGGCTTGGTATCGACAAGGGCGAGTGTACCTTGCCTGAGGATCTTGCTGTTGACCATGTTCCATATCACTGGTCTTCCGAAAAAATGGCTTCCTGCTCCGATTACGACGATCTTTGGTGATTTCATAATTCTCCTTTAATTCAACCACAGAGGACTCAGAGTATGCTTTTTCTCTGTGAACTCAAAACCAATATAAATTCTTTTCTTTAGTTTTTCCGAGAACACAGAGATTATTCTCAGTGTACTCCGTGGTTGATATTCCTTGTTTTTTCTGACATCGAATATATTGTACTTTATAACCCATTACAATTGGATTTTGTGCGCATAGACATGGATAATATTTGCAATATATCAACTTCAGACTCTGCTCCTCCGTTCCAGGTAAGGACATCCGGGATGGTCAGGAACATGCCTTACCATTCGACACCGGGGACGAAGGCTGGAGACATCATGCTGACCGTTTTCCTCGGTGGACAGGGCTTCTATCATCATTCAGGAAAAATACAGAAGATCCGACGCGGCATGGTCGGTATCGTCGGGCCGGACAATTCCGGACTACTGATTGCTGATCCAAAAAATCCATATGTTCACCTATATTGCAGGTTCAGGGGTTCGTATGCCGTCCATCTCGCAGGAAAGATCATGAAAGTGAAGAAGTCTCGTTTTTTTGAACATGCTAAGTTCGAGGAGATTGCTGAAATCCTGAAGAAAATGGGGCATAAGAACCTTTCAGAGCTTCCATCGGAGATGGGAAAACGCGAACTCCTGCTTGCCGAAGCACTGTTGTCATTAGCGGGAAATTTGGAAGAAACAGTCCAGAAAAAGATTTCCGCTTCCACCCTTAGGCATTATCTCGACGAAAGCATATCGCAGCCAACGGATCTGGCAGTAATGGCCGAATACTTTTCTGTCTCCAAAGCTACTTTGTGCCGGCAATCGCAGAAGTGCCTAGGGAGTACAATCCAAAGATATCATGTCAGGATCAAGATGGATTGGGCGAAGGAACTGCTGAACCTGAAGCTATTCCCTATCAAGGATGTCGCTCGAAAACTCGGCTACGCCGACCCTCTGTATTTCAACCGCGTCTTTAAAAACTATTCCGGTATGAGCCCAGGTTCATGGGTGAAAAAGAATTCCGGAAAATAATCATTTTCTTCATCACTTGAAGATCAGGTAGGCGGCGGCGAGGATCGCAAAGACTTTCACGAGCATGGAGAAGGTATTGTTCTTTATGTACTTTACCGTCTTCACCCCGACGAAGGAACCAATCACAAGGGCAGGAATCATTTCCGCGTTGAAGACAAGCGTCTCCTTCGTTATGAACCCCAGATCCCAGCTGAACAGGACCTTGCTTGTGTTTAGGATAAAAAATATCCATGCCGTAGTTCCTATGAAATTCTCCTTCGGTAGGCTCAAGGACAGGAGATATATGGCAAAAACCGGACCTGCAGCATTGGCTGTCATCGTCGTTATTCCGCCTGTCACCCCGATGATTGCCGCAAACCACCAGGTATGGGGTACCTTCTGGGTCTTTTCGTCATTCGTCCTGTTGAACCATTCCCCTATGATGAGCATAACAATGACGACCACTCCGATATATTTCTTGAAATCTGCCTGGCTTATATCCGAATATTTCATGAACGCCCATCCTGCCGCAATACCGACAAACGCCCATGGCAGTGCCCTCAGTATGTGCTTCCATTGTGCATGCTGGCGGTAGAAGTAGACTCCTATGATATCGCCCATTATGAGCATGGGCAACAGGATGCCAGTTGATTCCTTGGGCGGGAAAATGCATGCCATCAGCGGTATGGCAAGGATACCGGCTCCGCTTATCCCGCTCTTGGAGAATCCTATGAAGAATGCAGATACGAAAGCAAGTATCCAGAACATAGTCGGACTGTCAATATTGGAAAATGCCGGCATTGCTTTATATCAGTATCTTATTATTTTTTGGAAATCCCCTCTGCCGGGCGGCCTCATAGAGCAGAATGGTGGTTGCGGTGGAAACATTCAGCGAGTCTGCAAGACCGAGCATGGGAATTCGTACGCCCATGTCGGAATTCTTCATCCAAAATTCGCTGAGCCCGTATTGTTCAGCGCCGACGATTATCGCAATTCCTGATTTCATGTCGATATCAGTGTAATTCTTGTCCGTATGCGGTGTTGCCGCCAAAGCTTTTATCCCATTCTTCTTCAGCCAGCTCGCCGCATCTTCTGAAGAAGTCTCCGCCAGCGGGACGGAAAACAGTGTGCCGGTGCTTGCAGTAATCACATTTGGATTGTAGATGTCAGTACATTTGTCGCAGACTATAATGCCACTGGCTCCAGCGGCATCGGCGGATCTAAGTATTGCACCGAGATTACCGGGCTTCTCAATTCTTTCCGCTACAAGATAGAGTCCGTTCTTAACGGCAGGCAGATCTTCAAGTTTGTGCTCCCTGATTTCAGCTATGGCAATCAGGCCTTCCGGACGGTCCCGGTATGCGAGTTTCGCAAAAACACGATCTGTGGTTTCTGTAACTGTTGTCCCGGATTCAGCAAGTTTCGCAAGAAGCGAGTTCTCGTTCTCGCCAAGGAACAATGATGGACAGTAGAAGCACTCTTCAATCTTCATCCGGCACTGGTGCGCACGGGTGATAGCACGGTATCCTTCAAGCAATGTGCGCTTTTCCTCGTCCCTGGAACGCCGGTTCCAAAGCTTCGCAGCATATTTGATTCGTTCGTTCTGTAGGCTTGTTATTAACATATTCGTCGGTCATCAGTTGTTAGTCGTCGGTTAAAATCTCGATTTAAATCGCTGAAACTCCGATACGCCGATTCTCAGGTTCGTTTTTCAGTCGTCCCCGAATCTCCTCTGCCCACCATTCCCATTACCGTTGTCGGACCATCTTTTCTTGGCCGCAGGGGGTGTCTGGTCTGCCTTGAAGTGAAGGGAATTCTCACCGAGAAGGTTCCTGACCTCGTTCATGAAATCATGGTTCACCTTTACATTGAACTTCCTTGAGCTCTCGACAAATGCTATCTCTCCGGAGGCGCAAGATATGCAGAATATGGTCCTGCTCTCACCAGGATACTTCTTGCAGATCCTGTTGACCTCATCAAGCTTGTCCCTGCCGGTGCTCGCTTCATAGATACGGATATGTACCTCCTTGGTGAACTTCTCCTGGACGGACTTTATCGGATACATATTGCTGACTATTATCTTGGATTTCCTGGCATCGCCCTCACCACTCACATCCACATGCCCTTCGATGAAGACCAACTCTCCTTCCTTCAGGATGTTCTTGTCCAGCTTCTCATAAGAATCCGACCAGACTATGCACTCAATCGCACCATCAAGATCTTCGACCTGGAGGAATGCAAACTGCTTATTCTTCTTTGACACCTTTACGGAAATGGAATTGATGATACCTCCAATCCTTACTCCCGAGTCCATGGAGAGTTCGCCTATCCTAGATATGGATGAAGTCGAATAGGTCTTGATTATCTTCTCGTATTCCCCGAGAGGATGACCTGTAACATAGAAACCCAGCAGTTCCTTTTCGTCCTTCAGCATCTCCTGCTCATGGTATTCAGGAATGTCCGGCACTGGAACATTCGTCATTTCATTCTTTTCATCGCCTGAGAATACATCAAATAAAGATCCCTGCCCGCTTCTGGTGTCGTCAGCCCTCTTTATCGCCAGGGCCATTGCCGGTTCGAACATCTTGACAAGCTGGGATCGCTTGAGCCCGAAACCGCCGAATGCACCGGCCCTTGCGAGGTTCTCAAGCATCCTCATATTGACTGAGTTCCCAATGCGTTCGCAGAAGTCAATCAGATCCTTGAACACCCCGTCCTTCTTCCTCGAGTCAATGATCGATTGCGCCGCCACGGTGCCAACCCCCTTTATTGCGGCAAGCCCGAACCTTATCCCGCTGCCATCGACTGTGAAGCTGGCATCACTCCTGTTGACGTCCGGAGGCATCACGGGGATTTCCATCTCCTTGCACTCCTGTATGAAGAAAGCGACCTTTTCAGAATTGTCTATGACATTGGAAAGGACTGCCGCCATGAACTCAACAGGATAATTAGCCTTGAGGTAGGCCGTCCTGTAGGCTATGAATCCATAAGCCGCACTGTGAGACTTGTTGAACCCGTATCCTGCGAACTTCGCTATCTTCTCCCATATCTGGTCGGCCCTTTCCTGTGATATCTTGTTTGCACCGCACCCCTGGACAAACTTCTCATGCTGCGCCGCAAGTTCCTTCACCTTTTTCTTTCCTATAGCCCTCCTGAGGATGTCCGCCTGTCCAAGCGAGAATCCCGCGACTTCCTGCACGACCTGCATCACCTGCTCCTGATAGAGCATGATTCCGTATGTCTCCTTGAGTATCTTCTCCATTGCGGGATGGTCGTATTCAATCTTCATCTGGCCTGTCTTCCTAGCAATGAATTCCGGAATGAACTGCATTGGTCCCGGACGATAAAGCGCAATGAGTGCTATGATATCCTCGATCTTGTCCACGCCAAACTTCTTGCAGAGGTCCTGCATGCCGGTAGATTCAAGTTGGAACACTGCAATCGTGTCACCCCTGTTCAGAAGCTCGAAAGCTTTCTTGTCGTCAAGCGGTATCTTCTCTATGTCAATGTCGATACCTTTCTCCCTGATCCTCTTCACAGTATCTTCGATTATGGTGAGAGTGCTAAGCCCCAGAAAGTCCATCTTGAGAAGCCCAAGGGCTTCGCAGTATTCAGCAGCATATTGAGTAATAACCTCGTCCTTCCCTCCAACTGCAAGAGGAACAAGGTTGCTTAGGGGCTGATCGCCGATTATGACGCCTGCCGCATGAATCGTCATGTTCCTGATCAGATCCTCAAGCGGTCTTGCGTAATCTATCACTTCACGGACCCATTGTTCCTTTTCCATGAAATCCCTGAGCTCCTTGCCCTGCTCTATGGCGGACTCCAAGGTGATCTTTGTGTCCTCTCCCTCGCCTTCCACCACTTTTTTCTCAGGAATGAGCTTGGTCAGCTGGTTTCCCTCTGCAAACGTCCGTCCTATGACTCTTGCTATGTCCTTCACTACCGCCTTGGGCTTGAGCGTTCCATATGTCCCAAGCTGGGCGACGCTGTCCTTACCGTATTTCCTCCGGACATAGTCAATGACCTCGTATCTGCGAAGTTCGCAGAAGTCAATATCAAAATCAGGAGGACTGACACGTTCAGGATTAAGGAATCTTTCAAACAGAAGTTTGTACCTGAGGGGATCGACGTCGGTGATCTTGCTAAGGAATGCTACAAGGCTCCCTGCTCCGCTGCCTCGTCCCGGTCCGACGGGAATGCTGTTGTCACGGGCATACTTTATGAAGTCCCATACAACCAGGAAATAACTGGAATAGTTGGAATTGTCTATGACATTCAACTCGTAGTCCATTCGTTCGACAATCCTTTTCTGTTCCTCATCCAGCCTTGCTTCGTCTGTTGCATCGAAGCCATATCTTTCCTTTATACCCTCGACACATATCTTTCTAAGCACCTGCTTCTGGGTCTCCCCTGCTCCGACCTGATATACGGGATAATGATTGATCTTGGTGATGCTGAAGAGAGGAATGTTCACATTGCATCTTTCGGCCACTTCAAGTGTGTTCCTTAGGGCCTCGGGGTGTTCAGGAAAGACGGCAGCCATCTCGTCACCGGTCTTGAAATAGAACTCATCCCCATGCAGCTTCATCCTTCTTTCATCATTGATGGTGGTATGAGTCTGGATGCAGAGCATCAGTTCATGCGATTTCGCGTGCTCCTTCTTCAGATAATGGACGTCGTTCGTAGCGACCAGCGGTATACCGAACTCCTGACTGAGCAGCACAAGGCCTTTGTTCACCTCGGTCTGTTCAGGTATCCCATGTTCCATCATTTCGAGATAGAAATTGCCTTTGCCGAAAAGGTCGAGGTATTCGGACAGGATCCTCTTGGCATCCTTCAGCTTTCCGTTCTTTATCGCACAGGCGATCTCCCCCTTTAGGCAAGCACTCATGCCGATGAGCCCCTTGGTGTGTGCTGCTAGGATCTTCTTGTCGATCCTCGGATTGTAGTAGAAACCTTCCAGCACCGATGCGGTAGCAAGCTTGCACAGGTTCTGGTATCCTGTGAAATCCTCGGCAAGAAGGATAAGATGGTATCCGCGGATGTCCTCGTTCAGGTTGTCCTTGTCAGCCATCGTCGTCGGCGAGACATATGTCTCAACGCCTATGATTGGCTTCACATTGCTGGCATTCATCTCCATGTAGGCTTCAAGGGCCCCGCCCATGTATCCGTGGTCGGTGACTGCTACCGCCCTCATGCCGTGCTGGGTAGCAAGTTTCGCAAGACCGGATATGGAACATGCGCCATCAAGCACGCTGTAGTCCGAATGCACATGTAGATGTACGAATTCCGTTGGCATATTATGTAAATCTTCCAAAACGGTTAAAGAAATATTTCCATTATCAAATTGGACATGGAATTTATGAACTATTCCTTTTCAAGACATCAAATTCAAACAGATTTGGCGAAGCAACCGGAAGATTTTCCATAAGTGCTTGAATGCACGCTTAAAAATATTTTATTCGCCGTTTTTAAAATCGGAATCTGGAACTAGGGTACGTGCACCATGGAAAACAAACCTTCAAAATGGCATGAGCTCGGACCGTTCACTGTTTTCGACGTGGAGACCACTGGGATGTCTCCTGTTGACGACAGGATCGTAGAGATAGCGGCGATCAGGGTGGATCTCGACGGAGTCCATTCCAGGTTCCATTCCCTCGTAAACCCCGGAGTTGAAATCCCAGAGAGCGTAATAAGGATCCATAGGATCACGAATGAGATGGTCGAAACGGCGCCTTCGTTCCCGGAAGTGGGGAGGGAATTCACTTCGTTCGCGGAGAAAAGCGTTCTTATCGCTCATAATGGCCGGTTTGACCTCGGCTTCCTGCAGGAGAGCCTTTACCGGGCAGGTATTCAGCCATGGAATGGCAAGACGATGGATTCGATTACGATAATAAAACATGCCTATCCAGGCCTCTCCAGCTACAGCCTGCAGTTCCTGCAGAGGCACTTCAGCCTGGGAACAGGCGACGGACAGGCCCACCGGGCATTCACTGACGTTGAATGGACTTTGGAAATATTTGGAATGTCCATGCAGAAATTACTCAATGCCGACAAACACTAAATCATTTGTTTTTCAATTAAAAATAGCATATATTGTTTGTTTATCGGGAAAGAAGACATGAGGAAAATTTTAAAAACATTTTTGATCTCATCCCTGATCCTTGCGGCTGGGATGAACGTATTCTGCCAGGAAACGGGAAAAAAAGACTCTGAGAAGGAAAAAAAGAAAACTACTTCCATACGTTTCCATTCCGGAACCATCCTTGCCGCAGAACTGATGCCTGAAGGATTCTTCAATCCGGTCGTCCTAAATGTCAGCAGCTTCGAACCCCCGTCCAGAATAACAACAGATGTGGCGTTCGCCACCATAACAGTCAAACTTGATCCAAACAGGAGCCTAAGCGTCTACGATTATTCCCTTATGAACAAAAAAAAGGATGAATTCAAATGCATGGGGATAAGCGATGGTGACGGCCGGTATGACGCCCAAAAGTGGGAATTCACCACAGGTTCGAAGTCTGATAAGCTGTATACCTTGCTTTTCAAGGTCCAGCTCCCAAGCTTCAACGAGAAAAACGAGTATGTCCTACACTTCAACTTGAACAAGGCCAAGTCGGAAGACGTGCTAGTACCCTTCGTAAGGATAACAAGGAATTTCACTCCTGCCAGCAAGGTTCCTGCGGAAGGGATAATAGGGATCGATCCGGAACCGCCACCAGCTCCGGAACCTCCCAAGCCAGCAGAACCTGAAGTCGCCAAGGAGGAACCGAAGAAGGAAGAGAAAAAAGAAGAAAAGAAAGAGGAGAAGAAGTCTGCGGAAGCTGCCAAGAAGGAAGAACCGGCAAAGGATACTCTTGCTGTAAACGTCCCCGATTCAAAAAAGTATACTCTCATCTATGATCTTGATCTTGTCAAAAGTGAAGGCTCGGTCAAGTATCAGGTCGATGATCATAAGAAATATAATAAGAAACTTAGCCGTATTGCCTATTATGTGGAGCTAAAGACCGAGACCGGCGACCTTCAATGGGTCTTCGTATCTATGAATCCCTTTACCGACGACCTTTCCAAGATCGGGGTTCCTACATATGAGTCGAAAGCCAAATTCCAGCAGCTCGTTGATAAAATGACTGTCATTTCAAAAGTAAAAGGTCTCACCAACGGCAAGGATCTCAAGGGCAACATTGAATTCTGGCCTAACAACTATAGGGAAAAGAACGCAAAGGCCGTGCCGAATGCTTATGACGGCGAATACGATGCTGGGGACGAGATGTATGAACCTGAAAAAGGCTATGGCTCAATGCAGATACACAACTACAACGACAGGGAAACCATTTTTGCTTTCAACCACTGGACTGAAGGAAACAATGCTGACCTTGGCATTGGAAACAGCCCTGAAAAAGGCAAACCGGATTGGACTTTCGCAAAGAACGCCGGCACATATACTGTAAAACGCATCAGGGTCCTAGCGACCTTCAAATAACCTAGGGCGGAGCCCCTCAACTAAAAAGAATTCAGGAGACAGTAGTCAGAATAAATGTGAAAAAGAATCCGGAGAATTCATTCTGAATCCTGACTCCTGTATTCTGACTTCCTGATTTATATGAGGTTTTATCATGTTTGAAGTGGACATCAGAAGGGATTTTTCCGCCGCTCACAGGCTTAAGGGCTACAAGGGAAACTGCGCTTCCCTGCACGGCCATAACTGGTCTGTCACAGTAACCGTCAAATCCGAAAAACTCGACAAGATCGGCATTGCCGTAGATTTCAGAAAGCTCAAAACCGAGCTCGATGCCGTTCTGGAAAAGTTGGACCATTCAAATCTCAATGACCTGAACATAATCTGCTCCCCGAATCCCACTAGTGAATGCATTGCAAAATTCATCTATGACAGGCTTTCTGCAAAAATCAACGACAGCCGCGTGAAGGTGGCAAAGGTCAGGGTGTCCGAGTCTAAGGATACCGGAGCCAGCTACTATGAGACATGAGGGCATGATACGGATGGATGGATTGCTGGATGAATGGATGATTGGGGCAAAAACAGTGGAAAATTCAAAACTCAAAATCTTTTTATTGGAATTCACAACTTTAGCGTGGCATTATTTCAAAGTTTTTCGTTTCCTTGTGTTTGGCACCCAGTCATCCAACCATCCATTAATCCAATCATCCAAGGGCTTTTCATGAAACTTAAAATCGTCGAGACTTTCACGAGCATCCAGGGTGAATCCACCCATGCCGGAAAACTCTGCTTCTTCATCAGGCTATCAGGTTGCAATCTCAACTGTTCATATTGTGACACCAAATATGCCCGAAATCCTGATCTTGGCACAGATATATCAATCCTCAAGCTTGTCAGCCTCGCAAAAAAAGAGGGCGTACCGATAGTTGAGATCACCGGCGGTGAACCCCTCCTCCAGCATCAGGTTTCAATCCTCTGCGAGCAGCTGCAGGAGGCCGGATTCATAGTCATGGTGGAAACCAATGGAAGCCAGCCTATAGACATGCTTCCGGATGGAGTAATAAGGATCGTAGATTGCAAATGCCCTTCCAGCGGAGAATCCGACAAGATGTTGATTTCCAACTTCGATAAATTGAAACCCTACGACGAAGTGAAATTCGTCATCTCCGATGAGAAGGATTTCAATTTTGCAATGGACAAGATGAATAAATACCAGATCACTAAAAAGACGAGAAATATTCTTTTTGCTCCAGTCTTCGGAAAGATCACACCTGCAGATCTCGCAAAGCTCATGATCAAGAACAAATCTCCCTCCCGTCTCCAGCTCCAGATCCATAAGTATATCTGGCATCCGGAAACAAAAGGCGTCTGATTTCTATTTCCTAGAAGATTATCTGGCGACGGAGCTGGTTGAGGGCGGATGAAACTGCCCTCCTGCGTACCATGTCACGAGTACCGGGGAACTTATACTGCTCAACAACAGTTTTTCCTTTATATTTTGTAGCTATGAAGACAAGTCCAACCGGTTTTTCGGTTGTTCCCCCTCCGGGACCTGCAATACCGGTGACAGCAATGCCGGCACCAGCCTTGAATTTTCTACAGACACCTTCGACCAGCTCCTTTGCGCATTTGTCGCTTACCGCACCATATTTTTCAAGTGTTGCCTTCTTGACGCC
>Ga0302238_1001581_pt1 | contig 18052 bp, 12 predicted proteins | sample AAG_UR_Asn_MG_FD_193527 | JGI IMG/M metagenome (GOLD analysis project Ga0302238, IMG submission 193527) | Enriched activated sludge microbial communities from anaerobic digester in WTTP, New Holstein, Wisconsin, United States - AAG_UR_Asn | ecosystem: Engineered > Bioreactor > Anaerobic >...
ATTACGGGCGGCAAGGCCATGGTATACATGGGGGGATTCGGTTCGGGAGAGGCCGAGGAGGCTCGGGCCAAACGCATTGCTTCGCTAATTACGTCGGGGCGGTCCGGTTCTGCGCTGAAACTGGTCTCTCTGGAATCCGACCGGTCGGGCAGGGTTCCCGAGGAGGCCCGAACCCGGCTTCTGTTGCGCTTTGCCCGTGAGCCATCCGTCGACCAGGCAGCGCTCCGGTTTGCTGCCAGAAGCGCCGTGGCGCATCTAGCTGGCGGTTCCCTGGAGCCCAAGTGCAACGTTCATGAGTATCCGTTGGGAGAACAGACCGTGGCCACGTGGGAAGTGGAGACGGAGCTTGTCCACACGATGTCGCAGGACCAGTGTGCTGCTGTTCTTGAAGCGCTGAAGAAGGCAATGCCCCATGCCGAGTCGGTGGTGCAGACGCAGTGCGGCTCGTGGAGCGTCGGGCTGAAACGGCCGGTACCCGCTGGTGAGACCAGGCTCACCTTGGAGTTGGCTCTATCAGAACTGAAGGTTCCCGGTCTCAGCGTGGAGGCCCGTGAGGATGCCGAATTCCGACAAGCATACAGAAGAGACACAGCCTGGGCCCAAGCATCTCTCTGGTCAATGGCCGTGGCCGAGGAGAGCAGCAGGGAGATCATGACGAAGCGCATTGAGGCCTTCTACAGCAAGGGCGAAGCGGCGGTGTTCACCGTGAAGGCAGACCCGCTGCAGCAGGCCATCGAGGATAGAATCAAGGCCGACGACAAGCTGGCCCCCACCTGGCTGGGATTTGTCAGATAGCTCCACTTCGGGGGGACTCATGAAGCAGATACTCATCGTCGAAGACAGCACCTCCTGGCAGCGGGCTTTCGCTGCTTCTCTCAGAGGGCGAATCGACCTTGTGCAGGCTTACAGTCTGGCAGAGGGCATTGCGGCCTTTGATTCCAGGTCAAGCTGGGATGCTATCTTCAGCGACGGCTGCCTGGACGGCGAAGGATTCAACGCTCCAGAGTTGATAATGCACGTACGCCGGAGGTACGACGGACCGTTCATAGCCATCTCCAGCATGCATAACCTGCGCCAGCGGATGATCACCTACGGCTGCTCCGACGAGTGCCAGAAGAGCGAGGTGGTGGCGTACATCGAGAGGGCCTTTGGGGTCTAACGCCGGCCCCTCGTGCCTTGAAGAGGCCCTGGGGCGTTTCGGGGTGTGGCAGCGATTGACTGAGGTATTGAGTTGGGGGTAGTATCCGGCGCCATGAAGGGTTGCGTTTTTCACATTGTTGCGGTGGTTGGTCTGCTTGCTGCATGCGGGCGGAGCGAGGACTTTGAGCGGGTCGAACCTCCTATGGAGCCCGAAGCGGTGCTGGTGCCCGGAGGGGGGCCAGGAGCCGAGCTTTTTGGAGAGTACGGCGGGGTCAAGGTCTCCAGGGCTGATGTGGATCTGCTGGCTGCAGAGGGCCACGATGATGAGACCCGGGCCAAAGTAGTGGCCCTCAGGCGCAAGCTGGCCTTCAAAGCGGCCCAGCAGGGAAAGGGCAGCGACGATGCGGTAGCCTTTGCCTTCCGGCAGGGGTTGGCCCGAGCGTGGCTGGAGCAGAAATTCGAGATTGAACACACCCCCGACTCGGTGCCTCTGGAAGAGTGGCGCAAGCTGTACATGGACCGCCGCGTGAGACCGAAGTTCGACCATCGGGACACCTACTTCGTGATTGATGCCCAGATCATCTGCTGTTCTGAGATTGGCGACGGATGCCGGCGGACCGACCGTTACCAGTCCTGTTTCAACGAGACTCAGGCCAAGGCCCAGGAAGTACATACCAGCCTGTTGCTCATTGACCCACAGACACCGGAGCAGTTCGAGAAGTCTGCTCGTGAGATCGCCAAGGGCATGGTTGAGGTTGGCGTGCAGGAGTACTCCTTCCAGTACGACTTCTCCAAGAGCTGGGAGCGACAGCGCGGCTACGACGTCGTGGATGAGGCCGTGGCCCAAGGCGCCAGGGCCACGGGTGTTGGTGCCTTCTCCGCACCGATTCGTTCCGCCTTCGGGTGGCACATTCTGTATGTCAAGGAGTTCCTCCCCGAGGTCAGCCTGCCCTTCGACCATCCCGAGGTGTTGGCCACTCTCAAGAAGGAGTTCCACGGGTACCTTAGGGACAAGGACGTCATTCGATACATCCAGGAGACCGGGCGGCAGTTCGGCATACGCGTCGACGTGGATGCGCTGCGGGCTGTGAATTGGGAGCAACTCTCCGGCTTGAAGCCGTAGTCGGGGGCAGAACATGACTGGCAAGCCAGGCGACGTCTCGCAGGGTTTCCCGACCCTTTCCCAATGCTGGGGGCGGGTGTAGTTCGTGGGCAACATCTTCACCACACTGGCGTTTTTGCACGGTGCGGTTACCGCCGGGGGTGACCGCTTCATCAGCATCCGAGACTATCTCCAAGGCCACCGAAGAGCTGCCGCGTTTGTTGAGACAGGCGAGCGGCTGGCCGGGGTTCGAAACGCCCCTGCCATGGTAAAGGGCGCCGTGGGTGCCGCTTCCGTTGAAGGGTGGGAACAGGTGCTGCTGGCTACGGAGCTTGACCTTACAGACTTTCGTTGCGCCCTGGAGGCCATGGATGGCGCCCCACTGACCACCGTCATCCCTCTGATTCCCGGCGAACCATCGCGCACGGAGGAAGAGGTCGCCGGTATCCTTGGCCCCATGTTTCCCGTGGAGAGGTCCGTTGATTCCAATGAGATTGCTCTGCCTGCCGAGTGGGACGAGAGCCATGTTGTGGTCCTTGGTGGCCTACCCACGGGGCTGAGGGGGCTTGCCCAGCGCTGTCAAGAGCTTGGTTGGCGCAGCGTGGTGGATTTGTGGGATTTGCGCAGGGCACCCGTGGGTGTCTCCACTCCGGGCCAGCTTCTTGAAGCAGCGTCGGATTTCGCCCTCTGGGACGACCCGGAGACCTTCTCGGCAAGGGTGAAGGGGCTGGTAGGAAGCGCTGCGCCGCCGATGATTCTGCGCACGGAGCCCTTCTGCGGGACGCAACTGCAGGAGGTCTGGTTGCGGCGACTTTGGCCCGGGCCCCTGCTTGTGCTGGAGGCGCAGGGCATCGCCCCGCTGGATGCTTCGGTGAATCTCAGGCTGGAAGCTTTTCGTGCCATGTGCGCCAGTGGCTTAAGACGCCGTTCGCCCACTTTGCGAACAGTGGCCCCCCCGGGCCCCTCCGAGGAGCGCTCATGAGCATGACCAGCTCCTCCACCAGCGCCGGCCGGGCAGGCCGCATCGATGCCGCCAGCGACAGGCGAATCGCAATATTCTCAACCTTGCCCATCGAAGCCATCTTTGCGGCTGGGTTGCGTCCCGTCGACGTGAACAACCTCTTCGTCACGCACAAAGACCCGCTCTCTCTGGTGCGCATCGCCGATGGCCTGGGGGTGCCAAGAAGCGTCTGCGCCTGGACCAGGGGGCTACTGGGCGCCGTGGTGGAGCAGCGGCTTCAAGACGTCGTTGCAGTGGTGCAAGGCGACTGCTCAAACAACACCGGCCTGGCCCGAATTCTCGCTGCCCTGGGTCATCGGGTCATTCCTTTCCGATTCCCACTCATGTCCCAGGATCGCCGAGCCATTCTGACCCGGGAGATCGGTGGATTTGCTGAACAACTTGGTTCTTCTCTCGATGCAGCAAACGAGCAGTTCTCCCTGCTGAAGCCCATAAGAAAGAAGCTGGCCGAAGTGGACCGACTCATGGCAGCGGGCCTGGTGGATTCTGCCGAGGCCAGGCTGCTCTTGCTGAGCTCAACGGATATGCTGGGCGACCCCGTGCAATTCGAGATGCGCCTGGATGCCTTCCTGGCCCAGCCCGTACACTTGCCCCGCCGAGACCTTCCTCGTATCGCCGTCTCCGGCGTGCCAACGGCCTTCACGAACTTGTTTGAACTCCTGGCACCCGTGAGCAACATCGTGCTCTGCGAGACCGAGCGGGATTTCGCCATGGTGCCGCCTGGAGAAGACCTTGTGGACCAGTACCTCCGCTACTCGTATGCCTACGGGGCATCCAAGCGAATACCGGCATTCATGAAGCAGGCCGGCCATCGTGGCGTGGATGGAGTCATCCGTTACAGCCAGTCCTTCTGCCACCACAACATGGAGAAGTCAGCGTGGGACCGGGCCCTTGGTACATTGCCAAGCCTGGAGATTGAGGGAGACCTCCCAGGCGAGGTGGCGCCAAGAGACCGACTCCGAATCGATGCGTTCATCAGAGAACTCTCCGTGGCCAGGTTGGCCGTGCCTCAGGCGCCCGCTACAAACGAGGCCTGCTCAGTCCAGACACCGGAGCAGTTCCGCCCCTGCCAACTCTCGCGCCCGGTTGCGGCGCAACCCACGGTCGCTCAGCCCGCAGCTCTTGGAGCGGCCCCTCCAAGCCTGACCTACACAATACCGGGGCGTACCCTGGGCCTCGACCTGGGAAGCAGATATGCCAAGGTCCACCTGCAAGACAACGGAACCTTCAGGATGGCCAACGTAGGAACGCTGGAGTTCTTCCGCCGCTTCACAACTTCGAGCAAGCACGGCCCACAACTGAAGGTGAAGCAGCTTTTTGAGTTTCTGGGTTGCTACGAATCGAATGATCATGACATCGTAGTTACGGGCTACGGCCGCAACAGGATTGCCGGCGAAGGCGTGACTGTGGTGCCCGAGATTCAGGCACACGCTGCCGGGGCCCTTGGCCGGGTTCAGACCCCCGAGTTCCTGCTCATTGACCTGGGTGGGCAGGACAGCAAGGTAATGCTCATCTCCGGTGGTGAGCTCAAGTCATTCGTAATGAACGACAAGTGCGCCGCAGGAAGCGGACGTTACGTTGAAAACATGGCTACCCTGCTGGAAGTTACTCTCGACGAGATTCAGGCGCAGTGGCGCAATCCAGTGGAGATTACATCGACTTGCGCAACTTTCGGCGAATCCGAGGTGGTGGGGCTGGTCTCCCAGGGGGTGCCCATAAAGCGCATCTGCGCCGGCATCATGCAGAGCGTGGCCTCCCGAACATACCAACTGGCCTCTCGCCTTGGTGCACCGGCGGGAACGCCTCTCTACATCGCCGGCGGTCTTGCCGATAGCGTGGCTCTGACAAAGATCCTCGGCAGGCTCTTTGACGCCCCGGTCCAGGCGCTGCCACAGGCCCGCTGGAACGGGGCTTATGGCTGCTCGCTGCTGGGCGGTTTACTTCTTCCAAAGTGAGGGGCCCCACACTATAATCTGCGCCAACACTGCTGGAGGGGCCCGATGAAGCCTGTTGCACTGCGCTCCCAGGACGAAAACCGCCTGGGTCGAGAAGAACCTTCCGATGTCATGATCATTCTGACTCAGGCGTTCTGCCCCAATGGCCACAATGTCGTTCGAAGGGACGACGTGCTCTTCGAAGGGCACCCCGGAATCTGTCTGGTGGTTCGGCACCAGGAGTTCTCCGGAGACGTGGTGCTGAGCCCGATTCATGGTGACCACACCAGGGTAGGGGCCCCGCAGACCCTCGTTGAGGGGACGAAGTTCAAGCTCTGCTGCCCCGAGTGCGGAGTGGAACTCCCTACCATAGCTCCGTGCCGTTGCCACGCTGGGGGAGAGCTCAAAGGACTCTACCTCGACAAGAACAAGCCCAACGGCCAGACCGTGGCCATTTGCGACGTCTACGGCTGCCACAACTCCAAGGTGCTGGACTCTCTGGACGTCCTCTCTGAGTTGCTCCCCGGTGACGAAGCCTGATGCCCTCTCAGGAGGGAGAAGAACAGTAACGCATTAAGCAATTGCCAAACGTGCTTGATGAGGAAGCAGGTTCTGTTCATGCGCGCACGGCGCAGTATCAGAGGCCTCACCCAAAGCTGGTGCAATTGGATTTTGGTGGGCTGTACGAGGAGGTCGACCCTCCCCCTCCTCCTGTTTTGACCGAAAACTTGGACAACATTCTCAAAGTCTTGGTGCTCTCGCACTTGGGGCACGGCGGCGGTGCTGCTGAGTTGGAAACCAGCTCCTCGAATACATGGCCGCAATCCTGGCAGCGAAAATCGAACATCGGCATGGGAGAACCTCCGTTTCTGTCACGGGCAAGATAGGCCGGCAAAGTCGTTTGGCAAGACGGTCTGACCCTTGATGCCCGTGGTGCCGGGCTTCGCTCCACGCATGGGATGCCGTTGACGGATGCCTGGGGTGAGGGAAAAAGGAGTTGGTGCCCACGGGTGGCCTTGTTCTATAATCGCCTGGACTACAGCAGGAGGTCTGGCTTTGGTGCCCACGACAGACATGGTGCTTCGAGAATCTAGAGTGCTTCGTCTGGGAGCCGCCGGTGCCGGTGGTGAGGCCCCTCTCGTGGTCGAGGCGCTGGTTGCCGGCGATTCGCCCCACCTTCCCGAGCCGCTCAAGGCCGTTCATGGAGTGGCGGCATATGTTGGCGTGGAGCGTGAGGGCCGGGTGCTTCGCTTGGGACATGCCCAGATGAAAGGTATTCCCCTGGACCGGCTGCTCCATGGCTTCGAACGTCGTGCACAGTCCAGGCGCTCTCTTGCCCTGCGGGCCGCTAAGGCCCTGGCCCCCCTTCACAACGCCGGCATAGCCTATGGGCTCTTCTCACCCGCCTACCTGCTTATGGACAAGGAGGGGGTAATCTGCTTCCCGGAGCCCTACACCGCTTCCCTGGCCCTGGCTTGCGCTCCTTCGGGCAGCGTAATGGCCCGGCTCTCGCACTTCTCGCACCTGCTGCCCCCGTGGGCCATTCCCCCCGAATGGCTCAAAGGTGCCGCCCAGGTTACCCCGGCCTCCGACGTCTTCCAGTGCGCAGCCTGGCTAGCGGCCGAGTGCACCGGGGCCCCGCCCTTTGGCTCGGGACTCTCCGTGGAGGTGGTGAACCGAATGCTTGCGGGCAACCTGGCCGAGCTCAATCGCCTGGGGGCCACGGCATGTCCGGCGTGGCTTCCTGTGCTTTCCAGAGGACTGGCCGTGGACCCAGGGCAGCGCTGGGCGAGTGTTGGCCAGATGCTGGATGCGCTGCCGGGCGCCCAGGCCGAAGCGGCCGCTCAGGTACGCATTCCCGAAGAGGAGTACTCCTACTCGCCTTACTCGGCATGGTTCGACCCACTCCCCGCCCAGGGGAGTAAATGGGGCGAGCAGGCGGACCTGGAACGCTCCCAGGCAGAGGGACGGGCTCTGGTAGAGCAGTTGCAGAGGCTTCGCCCTTCCAAGGCTGCGTCGTCGGGTCGGCACGCCGGGGAGACCTCGTGGCGATGGTGGCTGGTCGGGGCCGTGGTGCTGTTGGTGGCGGCGGGGCTCTTCTGGCTCTTCCCGGAACTGGGCCTCGGCAGCAGGACGAACTCGGGCTCGTCGGCGGTAGCGCCGGGGGCTGGCACCCACTCCCTTTCACCGGGAGCGAAGGCCGGCAATGATCTCTCGGCTCCAACGGAGGTAAGGCTGGTCCGATCCATTCCAGACAGGGTTACACGGCACCTGGCTACACTGGGCATCAGACTGGAAGGAGAACTTGCCTTCGAACCGCCCGTTCTGCCCCCTTACAGAGTCAGGGTCAGGCCACTCTCGGGCTCAGACGTCGTCCTTGAGTTTGCCAGCCGCAGCGCCTTGTCCAGGGTGGCACTGTCGAACAAAGCCGAACCCGGGATGCCGGCATCTTACACGGTACTCTACGACGCCCTGGGTGAAGCAAAGGCGCTGATGCCCTACGATTCCCAGGGACGCCCCCTGCCGGTATCAACCCTGCCCGAGGCAGCAATCGTTCCACCAAGACTCTGAAATCACAGCGTGTAGGAGAGCCCCACGGAGAAGATGTCGAAGGAACTCTCGTAGGTGCCCGCACCTACCTGATAGTCTTCTCCCGACGGGGAGGTGTTCTGCAAGGGGTACTGCTTCATGATGCCGCTCTGGTCGGTAGCGATGGTGCGCTTGGCCTGGAAGATGTGAGAGTAGCCCACGGCGATGCCCAGTGAGTCGATGTCGAACTGAAGTCCCACGCCAATTCCCATCCGGTCGAAGCTGGCAAAATCCAGCGTAGTGTGGCTCTCGGGAACCGAACCGGTCTCGTAGTAGGTGCCGGCCCTCAGCGCCATCCAGGAGAGGGGCCTGTACTGCCCGCCCAATCTTGCTGAGTATGTATCCTTATATTTCCTGGGAACGGTAATGGTCCCGAGCTGAAGCTTCTCGGTGTTCGTCGCACCGCTCCCCTGAAGCATGAAGTAGCCGTCAATCTCAAACTTGTAGCTCTCCAGAGCAGACCATCCTTCCCACACGAAGTCAGCCTCGATGTCCCAAACCTCGGGCGACTTGGCATCGCCGGGAACCTCTCTGTGGATGTAGCGCACGCCCAACCGCCCGATCATGGGATAGTCGAAGAACATCTTCGAAGGAATCTTAGTCGTGGGCTTGTCGTCGCTGTTGCGGAACGCCAGCAGGCCGCCGTCGGCCTCAGGGTCCTGACCCTGCTCGTAGAGGTTCTGCATCTTGTCACCCTGGAACTGCAACGAGGTGTTCCCATCGGCCTCGAAGGAGAGCGACGGCCCTCGGAAGGAGGCTCCAACCTCCAGAAACGGCGTCACCTGCCAGTGGACCCCCAAAGTGGCGTTGAGGCCGAAACGGTCAGAGACGTCCAGCGACGCCAGGGTGTCGAAAGAGGGGCCGCCCAAGTCCGAGGGAAGCAGACCCTCCCAGCCACCAACCACCACGAGGGCCAGCTTGGCCTGCATCAGGTCTGCCCAGTGCAACGATAGCCCAACCCGGAAGTTATCAAGCGGAGCCCAAGCTACCGAGGCGGTGTAGTAGGCCAACTTGACATCGGTGGAGACCAGGGCGTACCGCTGATCCCCATTGGGCGGGTATGAGGTCACGGCATTGGCCGAAGGACCAAATACGCCCAGGGCAAAGCGCCAGTCCCGAAGCCCGAAGTCAGTAGAAACACCGGCCAGCGGCCCCAGCAACTGAGGGTCGGCCCCGTTGCTCACAGAGCGTCCGGCCTTCCATCCCACCCGTTTGTCATACTCGTAGAAAGGCTCCTCCTCCGAACCGATGTTCTCGAAGCTGGCGATCTGGGGTGTGTGGTCCATATTGTATATGGAAAAATTGTTACCCAGATAGAAGTATGTCCCCTTGATGGCAAGCAAGCCCGCCGGATTGAGCTCGATGGCCGACAGGTCGTCGGCCCTGGCCGTGAATGCCCCTCCCCGGCTCAACGCAGCGGTGCCGTTGCTGGGAAACTCGAAGCCCCCAGCAGAGGCGTCCAACGAAATCAACATGGGAACAAAGGCGAGTAACAATCGCTTGGTCCAGGTTCGCACGCCATCCTCCACGAAAAGGAGATCTTTTACACAACCACCGCTGCGCTGCAGTTGCCCAGCCCAACGCTCCCCAAAGGGCCGGTCTGCCCACCGTAGGGCCCCGAACGCACACCCCACCCGGCTCAGTGAGCCATCCCAAGCGGCCATCAGACTGCAACCTCCGAAAAGTAGCACGCTGCAACGGACCCGCACAACGAATTTCCCACCGCATCTGCCAGCCGGCAGGAAAAAGGGCGGAAAACACACTCCTTACCTCGGCGAACCGACCCGGGGCGTGCCGCCCGCGGACGCTGCGCACTCCCATAAGCCGGCTAGTTATGAGCTAGAATGAAATATCAATAGCCGTGGCAATCCTTTGACTATGCATTACGATTAACTGATACTCACTGGCCGAGGCCGAAAATGCTTGACACTGGCAACCAGTGCGGGCTAATCGGACCGTTCAGTCTTGTACCATTAGCGGAGGTCTCCCATGTCACGAACCATCTCCTGCCTGGTCATTGTCTCAGCGTCTCTCGTGCTGGTGGCATGTTCATCGGGTCCAACAAACTCCGAGGAGATGCCTGATGCGGGTGGGAACGACAACTCAGCGCATGATACCCGGGGGGATGGTGGTCTGGAGACTTTGGCCGACCTCGTTGACACAGCTGAAGCAGACGTCTTTAACGATCTCTCCGTGGGCGAACTGGATACTGACCTGCCGGACCAGGAGGGCGATCATGTTGACGATCTGGGGGGTGAGCTTGACGCGCAACAGCATGACCTGGCGGAGACCCTACATGAGACGCATTCTGATACGGAGGGAGAACTGCTTGTGCCGGAGTGTACCCTTGATGAGGAGTGCAAGGACATGGAGCACTCCCCATGTGAACAGGCCACTTGCAACACCGAGGCCGGTCTATGCGAGGCGGCGCCCATTCCGGGCTGCGTTCCCTGCGACACCGTGGCCCAGTGTCCCGTGCCCCCAGCCTGCTTTGAGGCGGCATGCAGCGCCGGCATGTGCGTTCAGGCCGCTTCTGAGGAGGGCACTCTTTGTGACGACCTTGATGGCTGCACCACCGTTGACACGTGCGTCGAGGGAGTCTGCCACGGAAGCGAACCGGTGCAGTGCGCCCCCCTCTCTGAGTGCCATGTGGCCGGAGTCTGCGACCCCTCATCGGGGCAGTGCACGAACCCCCAGGCCCAGGCAGGAACGCCATGTGAAGATGGCGACCTGTGCACGCTGCAGGACTCCTGCCAGGCGGGCCTCTGTTTGGCCGGCCCGCCCATGGTGTGCCAGGACGACCTGCAGTGTACCGCTGACTCGTGCGTCGAGGGGCAGTGTCAGTTCCTTCCCATTCCGGATTGTGTGCCAGAGGATTGTGGTGACGATGTGGACAACAACTCCAATGGCCTCATAGATTGCGACGACCCCCTCTGCCTCGAAGCGCCGGAGTGCGCCCTTCTGGCCCTGGGAGAGACCTGCGGCATGCCCTACCTGGTCAACGAAGGTAACCCCGTTGGGGCCGCTGCCGTTGGCCTGAAGTGGCAGGCGCAGGGCGATACCACGGGCAAGAGCAGCGACTACCCGCCCCTATGCTGGCAATCCACGCAGGTGCCGGACGAGGTCTTCATGCTGGAAGTGCTTGACCCGCTGCGCCTAAGGGTCTCATTCCATTTCACCTCTCCGGATGAGACTAAGTTTTCACGAATAATGGTTTTTAAGGACGTTTGCTTCCCAGATAATATGGTGGCTTGTGCCTTTGGAGGTGTGGACCCCGCAGAGTATGAAAATGTGTTTATGCCTGGCGTTTATTATTTTGTTGTTACCGGCAATAGTTTCTATGGCGGCGATTATGGTACGTATGATTTCAGCGTAGAGGTATATACCGTTGACGCAACTGAGACTGCCTGCCAGGACGGCGTAGATAACGACGGAAACGGTCTTGCCGACTGCGCCGACCCGCAGTGTTATGAGGAGCCGGGCTGCGAGGAATTGCCACTCATGGCCACTCTCCAGTGCGGTGACACCTTCAGCGGCACATTCTTGAGCCTCGATGAGTCGCACTACTTCGCCTTCACCTTGGACCAGCCGGGGAACGTTGCCGTCTATTGGGCCTTCGACGAGGAGGCCAAGGACTTCGGCTATATCAACTTCTACGAGGCCATGACCGACCCGCCGCGATACGATGAGTTGTGGGGCACAGGGGAGATGGTCTGGCACGGAGAGACCGGGGCGGGATTCCCGGCCAAGGCCAACAGAACATACGTTGCAATGTTCGAACTCTCCAAGCTGGACCAGGGTGACTACAACTTCACGCTTGCCTGCGCCACGGTTCCCGAGTTCAACTGCGGCGACGGTCTGGACAACGATGCAGACAGCTACGCCGATTGCCAGGACCCCGACTGTTTCGATACCCAGCCGTGCAATGGCGGATTCAGTGGCGATGGGTGTGACACGGCTATTCCACTCAACGGAGGGTTGCCTGTAACGGCCGTGGACATAGGCACTCAGGGTCTCAGCTTCGCCCTCATGGGACGAAACGACACCAAGAGCGACCAGGTCGCCGCTCAATGCGCTCCCCACAGTTCGTCCGGTCCCGATGTCGTCTACACATTCACTCTGGACGACTACGCCGAGGTTACGGCCTATGCCCAATTCACTGATGCCATGCTCGAAGTCCCGGCCATCTACCTCTTCAGCCAGTCATGCAGCCCCGAGTCGCTTCTCGGTTGCGGTGAGTCCATGCTCATCATCACCTCTATGAGCCAGGTGCTGGGCCCGGGAACCTACTACCTGGTGGTAGATTCGGGCGGAAAGAGCTTCTCCGGTGTTCCCTTCCAAGGCCCATTCTTGTTGGAGATTGACTTCGACCCGCCCCCGGTGCCGGAGATCTGCGGCAACGGCGATGATGATGATGGTGACGGTCGCATCGACTGTGTTGACCCGGAGTGCTTCGCCGACTCTTCGTGCGTGGGCAGCAACAGCGGCGAGCATTGCGCTGATGCATTCAGGATAAACGGGGGCGACCCTCTCCCCGATGGCTACTCGACTACCTTCTACAACACCACCATCGGCAAGGATGACAACCTGGGTTTCTCATGCGCCCCGGCCACCTTCGATGGTCCCGATACGGTCCACTACTTCAAGCTGGATGAGGCCAAGGAGGTCACCATCCGACTTCAGTTCGACGACGGCTTCACCCCCGCCCTGGTCCTCTTCCAGGGCGGCTGCTTCGTTGCCAACATAGTCCATTGCGAGGTGGCCCAATGGGACACCGTGCTACTCACCGACCTGCCGCTGGACTCGGGCTACTATCACCTCATGGTCGACTCCGGTGACGAACTCTTCGGCAAGCCTCAGGCGAACCACTACGAACTGACGATCACCACGCCCCAGTGAGTCTGCGGCCACGAAGCCGGCCATTCCCCTTGTTCTGCTCACCAAGGCGGGTAGTATCACGGCATACGTCCCGTTGGCTTGGGGCGCCCAAGCGTGGAGATGCAAATGCGGAGTGTTGTTGGAATACTTGTTGTATTGTTATCGCTTGTTTTTGAATATTATCAGCCCTCGTTATCCTTGGCTCAGCCGGCTAGTGAAGTTGTCTTCGCCGTGCCTGAGGTTGTGGTAAGTAAGAGGCAGATTGCCACCGACGTAACTGGTCAGCACCTCATGATGGCCCTTGAGTCGGGAGAGAGCACCAGGGTCTTTCTGGACGGTGCCCCGCTTGGTGAGGCTCCCACGGTGGAACAACTGCACGTGAAAGGGCCCGAGCGGTGGGCCTATGCATGGTCTTCGGGTGAGGAGCGGCACCTCACCAGCAATCAGGGCAGCGTGGGACCGTTTAGCAGCATGGTGATGCCGCCCGTTGATGTGCTCCAAGGCTACATGAAGGTTGGCGACGAAGAGTGGGGCTATCGGGGCGGTTCACGAGTGGTGATGGCAACAAGGTCCGGGGAGGGAGGCTGGGTTGCCCTGCTTCGCTTCACGGCATCACCCCGCCACCAGGAGGTGCGACCGCTCTCCACCGTTCGCCAGGTGGCTCTCTCGCCGGACCCTTGGACATTCTCAGGGGCCCCCGTGCGTTTCTCCTGGGTTGGCGATGCCCCTGTGGCCGTGGTTCGAAAGGGCGCCGAAGAGTGCCTCGTTGATGGGACCCGAAAGGTCGCTTGTGGCCAGAAGATAGCCATGTTCGTCGTGGCCCCCGCTGGCGACCGCTACGCCTTCACCATGCTTCAGAGGGATGGCACGATGCAGGTGCACACTCCATTCGGCGAAGTGCCGGTATCCGGCCGCCTGGATTGGGTCTCCTTCGACCCAACTGGAGAACACCTGCTAATGGCTTTCGAAGAGAAAGGAAGCTGGACTCTCTGGGTTGACGGCAAGGCCCACTCGACCTGGGATGGCGTAACCACGGCTTTCTGGACCGGGCCGGGCCAATGGGCAGCGGCTGTGTCGAGAGGTTCCGTGAGCCTGGTGGTTGACTCCAAAGGCAGAGAGACCCAGGCATCGGGCACCGAGGGCTTGGGCTTTTCGCCTGCTGGAATCGTAGAGCCGCTGGGGGTAGGCCCCATGGGTCCCTTCGTCGGGGCGAAGCACCTTGGAGGTGCTGCCGCGGCAATCTGGAGCTTCGGGTATACGAGGTCTGGGGCTCCCTTCGGCGTCGTGACGCTCTCTGATGGGGCGGGGCAATCCTTCTGGTTCAATGGCACGCTGACGCAGGCCTTCCCTCTGGTGCGTCCCATGGGCCTCTCGCCCGAAGGCAACAGTGTTGCGGCCGTGGGCGAGAAGGATGGAAGGGCGACGGTTCTGCTGGGCGAGACCACAGTGGGGGCCGCCAGCACCGATGGGGCTGTGGACTCTCTTGTCTGGTGCGGCAGCGGGCCGGTGCTGGTAACTCAGGGGCCCAAAGGTGAGTGCGCCTGGGACGCAGGGGGGCATCTCTGTTGCGAGAGGGTGCTGGGCATAGGCTGTACCGAGGGGGGAGTAAGGCTGTTGTGCAAGGGGGAAGATGGGGCATTCTGGAGGTCTGCCGGTGGGTCGGACTCGCCCACTTTGGGGGAGGTACTGCCCCAGAATGTGGTGCGAAACCGGTGGGGTGTGATTGATGTCTTTGCCGCCAGGTTGGGTGCACAATGGAGCCTCCACACGGCCCAGGGAGAGGTGCCTTTGGCCGGTCCCGTACGGCAAACCCTGGCCGGAAGCGACGGTGCCTGGTTCCTTGTTGCCGAAGGGCGCACCGTTCGCTGGTGGCACGGTGGCCGGATGGAGATCGGCGCCATCCGGATCAAGCCTCCTTTTGAGCTTGCGGGGGCCACCCTCTTCTGGGCCTATACGGAAGAGGGCGAGGTGTGGGTGTTGGGTGGCAAGCTGTTGGATGGGGGTGGGGGAGGCGGTCGAATCCTCACGGCCCCGGTCCCCTTTGCCGGTGGGTTCTACTATTGGGCCCTGGTTGGGGAGAACCTGGAATTGCGCAAGGTTTCCGGGCTATGATGTGACTGTCTCCAGAGCTTGGGAGGGCTCCACTTGGTTGCCGGGTACGAGACAAGGGTTGAGCAGATTGTGAAGCGACTGACCATCGCCCAGGATCCCCTTATTCTGGACCGGCTGGCAAAGGAGTTCCTCTCGGAGCGACCCGCCGAACTGCTTGCGGAGATGATCGCCTACCTGGCCCCACGCATGAGCAACGAACGGATGCGACTGGTCTACCAGGGGGTCATCAGGCTGGCCATGTCGGGCGACGAGTTGCCTCAACGGGTTAGGGAGGATGTCTACAATGTGCTGGCGGCCCGGGATGAAGCTCACTGGGTAAGGTTTCTCCTGCCTCTGCAAGCGGTGAGGGCCGGTGGACGTAGCACCGAGATGCCCGACACCCAGCTCGACGAGATGCCTCTGGGCATGAGGAAGTGGAAGGCCCGGTTGCAGGATAGAAGCATGCTGCTGAGGCTGGGGAAGCAGGATGACCCTGCGGTGATGGCCATTCTCCTGGACAACCCGAAGTTGCTTGAGCTTGACGTTGTCACATGGGCCGCAAGGCGTCCCGCCCGCCCCGAGGTGCTGCTTGTCATCGCATCGCACAGGAAGTGGGGCGTGAGACGGGCTGTTCAAGAGGCAATAGTGCGAAACCCCTACACACCGGTACATGTCGCCACAGCTTTTCTGCCGCTCTTCGACCTTCAGCTGCTGCGCAAGGTGGCAACCGAGGCCTCGGTGCACGAGCTGTTGCGTGAGACGGCAACCAGGGTCATGGAAGCAAGGCGGCCGTAAGGTTCAGTTTCTGTCGTCGGTGTCCATGAGGTCCGGCACGGCGAAGACGGGAATCTCGGGCTGACTCTTGGAGCGAAGTGATACGGGTTGCGTGGCGGGCCCGGGTCCGGCGGCCAACGGCAGGAGAATGGTCATGGTTGTGCCCTGTCCTGGTGTCGAGTCACACTCGATTCGGCCGCCGTGCTGCTCGACGATCTTGCGGGAGATGTCCAGCCCAAGCCCCATGCCTACGTCAGGCTTGGTTGAGTAGAAAGGCTCCCAAATCAGGTCGATTTCGTCGGACTGAATGCCCCGACCGTTGTCCTCTATCTGCACAATGGCGTTGCCGCCCCGGCGAAGGAGGCGAACGGTGATCTGCCCGTCGGGGGCGTCGCCGATTGCTTGTGCGCTGTTGCGAACCAGGTTGACAACCACCTGTTTTATGCGCTCGGGGTCCACGATGACCGTGGGGGCATCTTCTATGACCAGGTCCAGCTTGTGGCGGTTGACCTCACGGTCGAAGCCAAGGAACCTGATGGCGGCGCCCATGGGCGTGTCGAGGCTGACTGGCACCGCTGCCACACCATCGGCAACACCGCCGCTGGTGTAGTTGCGCAGCTCCTCCACGATAGACTGAATTCGTTTGTGGGCCTCGATGAGAATCTGGCAGTGCTCCTGAGTCTCGGCATCGTCCTGGTACTTCTCCCTGAGGAGGTGGACCAGCGTCATGGGAGCCAGCGAGTTTCTTATTTCATGGGCGAACCCGGCGGCGGTCTGCCCCACGGTTGCCATGCGCTCCTTGAGCAGCAACTCCTGCTGGGCCCGGATAAGCTCTTCGTGGGCCACCTTCAACTCGTCGATGTTGTGGCGCTGCTTCTCATATAACTTGGCGTTCTCCACGGAGACGGCCGCCAGAGCAGCAATAACTGAGACCAGGTAGAGGTCGTCCTCGCTGAAGGCGGCGAAGTCACGTTCGTTGACCAGCTGAATGAGCCCCAGAACGTTGTCCTTAGTAATCATAGGGACGCACATGATGGAGCGCATCCCATACATTATGATGCTCTCAGAAGAGTCGAGGCGGGGGTCGTTTGGCGCGTCGGTGGATATGACGGCCATCATGCTGTTGAGAACCCGCTTCATGACGGTGCGGGATATGCGCACCGTGTCCGAGAGCTGACCACGTCGGTCCATGGAGAGTACCGGCTTGAGCTCCCCGGTGTCGGGATCCACCAGAACGATGTCCCCCCGGTCGGCGTCCAGCACCTTGAACACCCTGTCCAGCATGTTTGCCAGCAGCCTCTCGATGTCGGTGCTTTCTTGAAGCGAGCGTGCGACGTGAAAGAGGGTGGCAAAGCGCTTGGCATTAGCAACGATCATAGAAAGGGAGCGGTCCGACGCTGTACGGATTTCGGAAACGCTGGGGAAGCTGAAGCCCTCGATGTTGGGATCCGAGGCCAGCGCCTCGAGACTTGGGGGGGCCAAATCCTTGGCCGAACGCTCGAGCGTCAAGGCGACGTCCTTGGCGTCGTCCTCCATCCGCAGGGGGGCCTGGGCAAGCACGAAACCTGTGAGGTCTACGGAGAGCAGCGTGTTCCCCACCCTGACAGCATCGCCATGTCGCAGGGTTCGTTTGCCCTCGATGCGGATTTCGTTAAGGTATGTGCCGTTGTGGCTGCCTTCGTCCTGGAGCCAGTAGCGGTCACCATCGCGAAAGACCCTGGAGTGGCGGCGTGAGACCTGTGGGTCGGGGACGAAGAGTCCGCTGTCGTGCGAGCGGCCGATAGCCAGACTGTCCGAGACCTCCACAGTTACACCTTCGAAGTGTCCGTTGGTAACGGTGAGTCGAAGCACTGGAACCTCCGGCGGAGAATTGTCGACCGGGGCGCAGGTTACGCCAACAAGGGGCGCCTCGTCAACGGTGCGATGCTGGCATTGGAATATGGAGAGTGATTCAGCCGAAATAATCGTTGACACTGCCGGAACCGGAGGCGAGAATCCCCGATTCAGCGGGTAGTGGGGTGTGCGCCCCCTGTCCGGACGTTTTGGTTTTGGTTTTTTTGGTAACTTACAAAAGGTGTGAGGGGCTTTATGAGAGCTGCACCAGGAAGACGCGGTAAATGGCTATTGACCGCAGGAATTGTCATGCTCGGCTGCTGGGCGACGTATTCCTGCGACTCCCACGTCCAGCTTCATGTGAGCGAGGTGCAGTGGGACCAGCTGGTTGTGATGAGCGCGGTTCCGGCGAAGAAGACCGTGAACGAGACAGGGGCTGCGGTGTTCGAGCCCGTGTGCCGCGCCGGGCAATCTAACCCCGACGGCGTGATCATCAACGTTCTCTTCCAGGGAACGTCGAAGAAGGGCGAAGAAGAAGAGCGAGACTTTTCGATTAAGCCCTTCGACCGGATCGACAAGCGGGTGGTCAAGCCTGAGTTGGTGACGCCGAGCATCTTCAAGCTCGCTCTCACCTGCATGGAGGAGTACCCGGACACCACGGATACGGGGTGCTCGGGCGAGAAGGGCGGT
>Ga0302238_1001582_pt1 | contig 18046 bp, 10 predicted proteins | sample AAG_UR_Asn_MG_FD_193527 | JGI IMG/M metagenome (GOLD analysis project Ga0302238, IMG submission 193527) | Enriched activated sludge microbial communities from anaerobic digester in WTTP, New Holstein, Wisconsin, United States - AAG_UR_Asn | ecosystem: Engineered > Bioreactor > Anaerobic >...
CGAAAGAGCCAACGATGCATTTCCAGACTGTCTTTCGATGAGACTGTCGACGCGCTGTTGAATCTCACGCAAAGGCCGGCCAATGCGCGAAACAAACACAAGAAAAGCAAGACCGCCCAGCAGAAGGATGGCCACGATGCCAGACAGGGCCAGCCGCTGCTGGTTCCTAGCGCCTTCAAGCCGGTCACGGACGTAATTTCCCGTGAGGCGATTGATGTCGCTGGTAAGCTCACCCAGGGTGTCCATGACCGTCAGCGACATCTGCGCAAATTCTCGCAACCGGGCGACCTGATCGGGCATGAACATGCCGCGTTCGGCGGTCTGCAGAATTTCGTCCTGCCGCCGGCGCAACTGGTCAAGCAGACCGGTCCTCACCTTTTCGATGGACGCCCTGGCGCGCGCATCACCTGACCTTTCCGAGCCATGCTCCAGTCCTTCCCAGACGATCATGGACTGGTTGCGCATGAGACGGAGCGAGGTGACTTCCCTTGCAGTCAAAACGCGGCCCGACAGGGAATTCACGCCATAGATGCTCGACTCGGCCGCCACCATGGTGCGGAACAGAACGGATGAGAGACGCAGACTGTTGAGATGCTGGAACCCGGCATCCTCAACCGCTGGATAATCGGTCATCTCGTGCGTCAGCCGGATCAGGCCAACCACCAGCTCGTTGCTCATGGTGAGCCATTGGCCGGAAATGGCGGGATCGCGTTTGTCCTGCGATCGGGCCAGCGCGTGATCGAGAAACGGCCGGAAATCCCGGACCTGTTTCCAGAGCATTTCGACATCAGCAGTACTTGTCCGGCCGCTTTCCGTCGCCAGGGCGAGCGCTCGTCCGATCGAATCGTCCACGACCTTTCTGCGATCTTCGAGAAAAGCACGTTGTGCTTCAGGAATGGGCGCGCCGCCAAGCAGGTAGACCAGACCTCGTCCGCGCTCGGCAAAGAAATTGTCAACCGCATGAAGGCATGCGGTTGCCAGTCGGTTGCGCTCGGTCATCAACTCGGCGTTACGATATACCGAGTGGCTGTTGCGATATTCAACAACGGCAAAGGCCAGTGCGATCGCCACAAGCAACCCCACCATCACCGCCATGAGGGTACGCAGGGATATCTGCGAAAGATTATTTTTCATACTTGCAACAGGGAGGGCAATCGTATCCAAGTATCCACCGCCCCCTGCCTGCAAGTCAAAGATCGTAAAGCGAATTTCTGGCGTGAAATGTATCGCTTGGAACAAAAGAGACACGCGGCTCGAGGAATGATCGTCCAGAATCAAGGCGCCTTGCGAACGCAAAGTGGAGACCGGCTCATGCCGGCTTGATCGCCAGCGAAGCCATGATTCACTGCAGATTCATCGTTCCAGCAAACCCGGGAATCCAGGACAGACAACGCCCGGACACCCGCCTTCGCCGGCGTGACGAACCAATCGGCGTGTGCCTGGCCCGGCTTCTTCTTCAGGCGCTTTCAAGCTCGACCGCCCTACCGGTTCGAGCCGCCTCGAGAACTGACTGTACAGCCTTTAGCGTGCGGACGGCATCTCGCCCGGTAATCTTTGGCACGGACTCGCCGCGCACGACGGCGCAGAAATGGCGAATCTGCCGCACCAGCGGATCGGCCGCTCTGGCATCGAGGCGTTCAAGGGACAACGGGGCACCCCACCCCTGCTCTTCGCCGTACCGCCACAACTCGAGCTTTGGCACGGTCAGCGCCCCTTTCGTTCCGGAGATGAGGTAACAGTTCTCGTCGGTCCTCGGATAGAACGGGTTCTCACCGGAGGTCAGCTCCCAACTCCACGGGGCTACCGCGGTATCTGACACGGTCAACGTGCCCAAGGCGCCATTGGCAAAGCGCAACAGGATGGCCGCCGTATCCTCCACCGGAAACTGGCGCACGGCATTCGAGGTCATCGCTTGCACGGACGCAATTTCGCCGCAGATGAAACGCAGGTCGTCGATATCATGCACCGCGTTGGTCAGGACCGGCCCGGCTCCTGGCGATCGGCGATGCACGGCGTCGAAATACTCGCGCGCCTTCAACAACATCCACTGCGCGGAAATCGCCGTCACCCGGCCGATTTTTCCGTCTTGCACGACCTCGCGCGCCTTCTCGATGATCGGGTTGTGTCGCCGATGATGCCCGACCAGCAGGGCCACGCCCGTGCGTTCAGCTGCCTCGGCAAGCTGCATGGCCGCGAGTACCGAATCGGATATCGGTTTCTCCACGAGCATATGTATTCCGCGCTCGGCGCACGCCAGCCCGACGGGAACATGAAGAACATTGGGCGTGGCGATGATTGCCGCCTGCGGCCGGATGCGGTCGAGCATTTCGTTGTAATCCCTGAAGCAGGGGACGCCGAGTTCCCGGGCGTACGCTTCGGCTTCCGGAGTCGGATCGGCGATCGCCGCCAAACGGCAGGCGGGCTCTTGGCGCATGGTCTCGATGTGCTTGCGACCGAACAGTCCGGCCCCGATGACGGCAATGGTAACGCGTGCGATTTGTGTCATTTTGCAGAGATGGATTGGACAGCAAGCAATTTACTGGACTCTCGACGCAGCGACACCCGACCAAGGTAGGGATGATTGACGAAGGCCGGCAGTGAGCACAACCGCGCGAGGCCACCCAGAGTAGAATGCAGGAAAACCAAGGCACGGCGCCGTAACGCCCCCTACGTGCCGATTAAGCGACCAGACACCACAAACGCATGCCATCGCGCTCACAACAGGCATTGATCAGCGCCAAGATCAGCATTCCGGCGCCCGGCCCCCAGATTGTCGCCCGGCCGCGGCTTGCCGCGCAGCTGCACGACGGCTTGCAGCGGGCGTTGACCGTCATCACCGCGCCGGCGGGGTTCGGCAAGACCACCATGGTTGCGGAAGCCTTGCGGCAAAACGCGGGGAAGCATCACATTGCCTGGCTTTCGCTGGATGCCGAGGACAGCCACCTGATCCGCTTTCTTTATCATCTGGTGGGCACTTTGCAGTCGGTCGCCCCGGATATCGGCCGCGCCCCGATCTTTCTCATCGGCCGGCTGCAATTGCCCGCCCCCAACGATCTGATCACCGCGCTGCTCAGCGAAGTCGCCGAGACCTCAAGGCGCATTGTGCTGGTGCTCGATGGGTTTCACGCGGTATCTTCCCCGGAAATCCGCTCCGCCATCAGCTTTCTGGTCGAGCACTTGCCCGATCCGTTGCGCTTGATCCTGATCAGCCGGGAGGTTCCTGACCTGCCGCTGGCGCGTTGGCGCATGCAGCACCGCCTGAGCGAAATCGGCCTCGACGAACTGCGCTTTTCGCTGGAGGAATCCGCGCTGTATCTCGAACAGGCTATCGGTTTTGCGCTGAGTCCGGATCTGCTGCAGACGCTGGAGCAAAAAACGGAAGGGTGGATTGCCGGCCTGCAGATGGCGGCGCTATCGCTACAGCATTCGGCGGACACGGATTCGATGGCCAGCTTCGCCCAGCGCGTCGCCGCATTCAGCGGCGAACACCGGCACGTCCTCGATTACCTCGCCGAAGAGGTTTTCAGCCGGCAGACGCCGGAAATCAAGGAATTCCTGCGCGGTACTTCGGGCCTGGATCGTCTGTGCGCCTCGCTATGCGATGCGGTGACCGGCCGATCCGACAGCCGCACCCTGCTGAACCGCCTCGAGCAGGCCAACATGTTCCTGCTGCGCCTCGACGAAAATCGGCACTGGTATCGCTACCACCCCCTATTTGCCGAATTCCTGCGCGCTGAATCCGACCCCGGAGAACAACGACGACAGCACTTGCAGGCCAGCGCCTGGTATGAAGCCAACGGATTCGAGGAAGAAGCCATCCGCCACGCGTTTGCCGGCCGGGATTTCCCGTCCACGGTGCGCTTGTTCCGCGCTTTTGCCGACAACGTCCTGTCGCGCGGCGAACTGTCCAAGCTCCGTTCCTGGCTCGACGAACTCCCCGACGAACTCGTGCGCACGCACAGTGATCTGGCCTGTTACAAGGCGTGGACGCTCTACCTGGGTGGACGGACCGCACAGGCGCAACCCTACGCCACCCTCGCCCGGGAACTCGAATCAGGCAATGAGCCGCTCAGGCGACGGGGCATGCTGGCCGCGATCCATGCCTACATTGCCTTGAGCTGGGGTGATCCGAACGACGCCGTGACGTTCGCCAAACAAGCCATCGAGCGGCTCGGTAACAGCGCGTCCTTTTTCCGCGTCTACGCCCACAGCTTGCTCGGGCAGGCACAGGTTCTGGTAGGCGACCGCGTCGCTGCCGTCGACACTCTGAGCACAGGCGTCCAGTTGGGACAGCAACTAGACAATCACTTCATGACCGTCGACGCGATGGGGCCGCTGATCCACATGATGACGATGCAGGGCAAGCTGCGTGAAGCCCGCGCCATGTGCCAGAAGGCGATCAGCCGCTATGTCGACGGTAAAGGCTCTCCGGCGCCGGTGGCTGCACTGCTCTACATCCGCCTCGGCGCCATCGACCACGAGCAGAACGACCTGGAGTCCGCACGCTATCGTCTGCTGACCGGAATCGAACTGTCGCGCCAGCTAGGCATGGTCTTCTACTCGCTGCTCGGCCTGCGCCTGCTGGCCAAACTGCAGCATGTCTGCGGCGAACGGGAGGCCGCCTGGGACACTCTGGCCGAAGCCAGCGAAGAAGCCCAGCGCCCGGAAAGCGAACGCCGCCACCGCCTGATCTCGCTGGTCATCGCCGAACTGCAACTGCGGGAAGGGAATGTCGACGGTGCCACGCGCACCCTGGAAGAGACCCGCGCCCTGGTGTGCTCGGGCGGCGAAGAAGAAGAATTGATCGCCGCACGCATCCATCTGGCAAAGCACCAGCCGACACGGGCATTGAACATTCTGGCCACGCTGGAAAAGAATGCGCGTGCCGATAATTTCAACGGCAGCCTGATCGTCATCCACATCCTGCAAGCCCTGTGCAAGAAAGCCGCAGGCGAAAAAACCGCCGCCGCGCGCTATCTGGCAGCTGCCGTTTCACTCGCGGCCTCGGGCGGTTATCGCCGGGTTTTCCTCGACGAAGGACGCGCCGTCGCCGAAATGCTTGGCGAGATCCGACATGTCGATCCAGGCTTCGTCAACCGCCTGCTCGAATCGTATGCCCAGGATGAGGAAACGCTGCCGTCCGCCGCCCTGCACCAAAGCCTGAGCCGCATGGAGCGCGAAATCCTAAAACTGGTCAATCTCGGCCTGACCAACCAACAGGTTGGCGAAAAGCTCGGCATCACCGTCAGCACGACCAAGTGGTACCTGACGCAAATGTTCAGCAAGCTGAACGTGCGCAACCGCACCCAGGCGATTGCCCGGGCACGGCAACTGGGGTTGCTCTGAGCGAAATACAGCGCGCCCGCAACTGCCGGATCAGTGTCGATTGGAAGCCGTGTGTTTTCCTGTCGTTGCCAGGATCAGCCCAATAAACGCCAGTCCGCCAGTAAGCGCGACGACCCACCCCCAGCCCCCGTGCTGCCAGAACCAGCCGCCAACCGAGCCGGTGATGCTTGATCCCATGTAATAAAACAACAGGTAAAGCGATGCGGCGTGGCCCTTCGACGCACCGGCCAGCGGACCGATCGATCCGCTCGCGACGGCATGCCCGATGAAGAAGCCGGAGGTCACCAACACAATCCCGCCGACGATCAGGACGAGCGAATTCGCCAGTGTCAGCCCGATCCCGGCCAGCATGATCACGAATCCGGCGATGAGCAAAGGCCGACGGCCGAAGCGATCGGCAAGCCCCCCCGCCACCGACGAGGACGCCATCCCGAAGCTGTAGGTCAGGAAAATCATGCTGATCACGGACTGGCTCAGGGAATGCGGCGGCCCCGACAGGCGGAAGATGACGTAATTGAACAGGGTCACAAACACGCTGGTCATGAGGAAACCACAGGCGTACAGCCGCAGCAATGGACGGTTGCGCAGTTGTTTCCCCCACGTGCGTAGATGAAACAGCGGATCGAATCCCGGCCGGGCGACGAAGTTTCTCGAACGCGGGAGCAGCGCCAGGAATCCGCCTGCCGCCACGAGACCCAGGCCACCCAGGATTCCGAGCGCCATGCGCCAGGACGTAAACTCCGTCAGCAGGCCCATGCCGACACGGCCCATCATTCCTCCGAACGCGGTCCCGGCGACATAAAGACCGATCGTCTTGCCCAGATTCTCCGGGTCGATCTCTTCGGAGAGATAGGCGATGGCCACCGCGGGGACGCCGCCGATAACGAAGCCTTCGATCGCGCGCGCTACCAGCAATCCGGACCAGCTGGGAGTCACTGCCGTGGCGATGTTGCAGAGGGCCGCCAACAGCAGGGAGAAGAACATTACCCCGCGCCGCCCGAGCGCCTGCGAAAAGGCACTGGCCATGAGGATGGAGAAGGCGAGCATACCGGTCGTCAGCGACAGGGAAAGGGAACTCTCCGCCGGACTGACACCGAACGAGCGCGCAAACGCGGGAAGCAGCGGATGAACGCAGTAGATCAGCGAATAACATGCAAAACCGGCGAGAAACAGCGCTACGCCGGCATTGCGGTATTCAGCGGTGCCGCGCCTGATCCAGTCCTGAGCGGATTTACTGGGCGGCGGCTCAACTCCCGGAGCCGAATTGCGGATAACAGCGGTAACGGACGGCATGGGTTCCAACATTCTCGAATTAACGAGTCGCCAGTATACGGACCCAATTTCCATCTTTCCAATATATAGTAATGCCGTTTTCAATACGTTTTACGAATATACATGGAACTTCGTCACCTGCGTTATTTTCTGGCCATCGCCGAAGAAGGCAACTTCACGCGCGCTGCTGAACGCCTTGGCATTGGGCAGCCGCCGCTCAGCCAACAGATCAAGGATCTTGAAGCGGAAGTGGGTGCGCGCCTGTTCAACCGCGTCCCGCGCGGCGCGGAATTGACCGAAGCCGGTCGCGCGTTCCTGGATCGGGTCAAGGGTATTCCGTTGCAGACGGCCGACGCGATTCGCGCGGCGCAGCGGGCCGCCCGCGGCGAAACCGGCCGTTTGAGCTTCGGCTTCACCGGCACGTCCGCCCTGAATCCGATCGTTCCGGCCTGCATTCGTGAGTTCAGGAGAGCGTATCCCGATGTCGAGATCCGCCTGGAAGAAGCCAATTCCGTGGCGCTGATGCACGGGCTGATGGACGGCCGCCTGGATGTCGCCGTCCTGCGCCCGAGCGATTCAGACCCTCCGGAGTTGAATTACTACAAACTTGCCGTCGAGTCGCTCGTCGCCGTCTTGCCGGCAGACCATCCGGCGGCCAAGGGCGGGCGCAGCATCGACCTCATCAGCCTGCGGGACGACCCGCTGATCCTCACCCCGCGTGAGATCGGGATCAGTCTGCACGACTCCGTACTTTCCGCCTGCCGGATGGCCGGTTTCGAACCGACTCTCGGGCAACCGGCGCCACAGTTCGCCTCGATCCTCTCGCTCGTTTCGGCCGAACAGGGGGTGTCCCTTGTTCCGGAATCAATGCAGCAGTTGAATCTCAAGGGAATCGTGTTCAGGAAAATCCGCGGTGCCGCTCACGAGGTCAATCTCTCCATCGCCCTGCAGCGCACGCAGCCGGCGCAACTTGCCGTGAACTTCGTCAGTCTGGCACGCGCCGTGAGCAGCCATTCCTGACCGAACCGAAGGCTTGACGCCTGCTGCCCGTTGGGCGTCACGGACGCAGCGCTTCTTCAGCGGCGCGGCGCGCGTGAATGGCCGTGGTGTCGAACAGCGGAACCCCGGAGTCCTGCTGATCAACCAGAATCGAGATCTCGGTACACCCAAGAATGATGGCCTGCACGCCTTGAGAAGCGAGGCTTTTCATGACATTTCGATACACGGCACGCGACTCCGCCTTGACAATTCCCAGGCACAGTTCTTCGTAAATGATGCGGTGAACAAGTTCGCGGTCTTCCGGTTCGGGAACGATCACGCGCAACCCGTGACGCTCGCTCAGCCGATCGCGGTAGAAGGCCTGCTCCATGGTGAATCGCGTCCCGAGCAGGCCAACCGTTGAAAGACCCGCCCGCTTGATTTCTTCGGCTGTCGGATCGGCGATATGAAGCAGCGGGATATTGACGGCAGCCTCGATGCCGGCGGCAACCTTGTGCATCGTATTGGTGCAAAGCACCAGAAACGCAGCGCCCGCCGCCTCCAGCGAACGCGCAGCCTCGGCGAGGATAGCCCCGGCCGCATCCCAGTCACCGGCATGCTGCAACCGCTCGATTTCGTGGAAGTCGACGCTGTAGAGCACGATCTTCGCCGAATGGAGACCGCCCAAGCGTTCCCTGATCGTTTCGTTGATCTGACGATAATAGGGAATGGTCGATTCCCAACTCATGCCGCCGATAAGGCCAATAGTCCTCACGAATGCTCCAGTGTTTCAAAGTTGTCACGTCCAGGGCCGATTTCGAAATCACGAATATCTCCCCTTTGAGATGGACCCCATTGAGATGATCGCCGGGGTAACAAGTTAAAACATCATCGTGCTGCATCAATAGCGCGACAAGCGCTCAACGCGATGCGTGCTCTGCTTCCAGCCATCTCAGCAGCACCGCGAAGAGCACGTCTGGATCGAACGGCTTGGCAATGAAATCGTTCATGCTGGCGGCAAGGCAACGCGCCTTATCGTCCGCAAAAGCATTGGCGGTTACGGCCAGAATCGGTACTTCGCGGTAGCCAGGCAGTTCCCGCAACTGCCTCGTCGTCTCTATGCCGTCAAGTTTCGGCATTTGCATGTCCATCAGGATGGCGGCATAAGTGGCGTTCCTGGCTTTGCTTATGGCAAGTTCGCCGTCCTCGGCGGTATCGACGCTCAGGCCAAGGTCCGAGAGCAAGAACCCGGCGATTTCGAGATTCAACGGTTCGTCATCAACAACCAGGATGCGGCGCCCCTGGTGGTTCTCGCGGAGGATTCTTTCGATCTCAGACGAGTCCGGCTGAACGAACGACTTGCGCACCGTGTCTTTTTCCAGTCGTACCGTAAACCAGAACGTGCTTCCAACCCCTGGCACGCTCTCGACTCCGGCGTTGCCCCCCATCAACTCGGCCAATCTTCGTGTGATTGTCAGTCCGAGACCGGATCCACCATACCGGCGTGACGTGGAAGCGTCTGCCTGCTCAAAAGGCATGAACAGGCGTGGCAATATTTCCGCCGAGATACCGATCCCGGTATCCTGGACTTCAAAGCGAATAAGCGCGAAGTTGGCATCCTCGCCCAGAATCCGGCAGCGAAGCGTGACGGTTCCGGCTTCGGTGAACTTGATGGCATTGCCGACATAATTGAGCAGGGCCTGCTGCAGCCGTGTCGGATCTCCTCGCAGATCATTCGGGAACGACTCTGCTTCCATCCGCAGGTCGAGCCCCTTGGCCTTCGCTCGCGCAGCCATGATCGATTTGACATTGGCCAGCAGGCTGCTTATCTCGACCGGCACCGCTTCCAGGACCACCTTTCCGGCCTCGATCTTGGAGAGATCAAGTATGTCGTTGATGACACTGAGCAAATGTGCCGCAGCAGTATCTATCTTCTCGAGATGGTCCATCTGGGCAGACGTAACGGCGCCTCGCCTCAGAACGTGGGCCATGCCGATGATGCCATTGAGCGGGGTACGGATTTCATGACTCATGTTTGCCAGGAAAGTGCTCTTGGCAAGATTGGCCGATTCAGCCTCCTCTCGGGCCATGCGCAACATGTCATTGGTGCGCCTGCGTTCGGTGACATCGCGGTTCGATACGCGTCGCCCGAGCGATTTTCCCGACGCATCCGTTACCGGGCGACAAACATGTTCGACCCAGCGTATCTCCCCGTTCCGGTGGCGGATGCGGTACTCGATGCTGCACATCCCTTGACGTTCCGCCTCATTGATATGCAACAGCAAACTTGGGCGATCATCGGGATGAGCGATATCCAGATATAGCGCCGGCCGCGCCATGAATTCTTCGGCGCGATAGCCGGTAACGCGCTCGCAGGCCGGCGAGCAATAAAGCCAATTTCCCGCATCATCGACCCAGGTTTCCCAGTCATACGTGAAGTCGGCCACAGTACGGTATTTTTCCTCGGCATCACGCAAAGCTGCCGTACGTTGCTCCACCAGACTCTCCAGGTGCAATCGGTGCTTGTCGAGTTCATCCTCCAACTGCTTGCGCTCTGTAATATCCAGATTGAAACCGTGGAAGGACTGAAACCCCCCTTGGTCGTTCAGGACAGGAACCACGTGGCAGTAAAAATCGCGGTAAACGCCATCGTGCCTGCGCAGACGGAACGAGTTGTCATGCGCTGTCTTGGCAACCCGGTTCTTTCGCCAGACCTGGATTACTCGAGGCCAGTCATCCGGGTGCACCACAGCATGCCAGCGTTTGATCGTCAGCCCCTGGCCGGGATCCTGGCCAGTGAAATCGAACCATTGCTTGTTGACGAACGAAAACCGGATTCCGTCAAAAACCCAAAGATGAATCTTTGTTTCGTCAAGAATGCTAGCCAGACGGGACTCACTGTGCCGCAACGACTCTTCGCGTTGATTCAGTATCCCCAGCAGGCGATTGAAACCGCCAATCAGTTCGCCGATTTCATCCTGACTGCCAACGGGAAGGCGCGGAACGCGCGGATCACTGGCAGAGAGCGTTGACAGAGCCGCACTGGCGGCCAACATCGGGGAAAATCGCCGCTGCAGTTTATGCGCGACAAGCCACCACGTCAGTGCTCCGGCGAGCACGCTGAACAAAAGCGAGCCGAGTAGCAGGCGCTTCTTCATGTTGTCGATCGGAGCAAAGGCCTCCTCAACCGGCAAGCTGGCAACTACATACCATCCCGCGACAGGAATGGCCTTGGCCGAAGACAATTCCGCCACGCCGCGCGAGTTGACCGCAACACCGAAACCTTCGTACCCCTGCATATATCGGTCGTGCATTTCATCGATGCCGGATTCGGGCACCGGTTGCATGATCAGGCTTCTATCCGTTGCGGTCACCACCAGCTTATGCTGTGGTGCGACCAGAGAGAACCCTCCCGTCTTGCCGTATCGGTTCTGGGTAATCTTGTCCAGGAAACTTGGTTTTCCAAGATCAGTCACCCCGATTAACGCCCCGACTACCTTGTTCTGCGCATCCCGAATGGGTACGGCAAGGGCGAGCAGCGGAGACTGCAACAGCTTGCCAACGACCGGCTTTCCGATAGCCGAGCGCCCCTCCTTGAGCGCCGCGACGATGAAATCCCTATCCACGTAGTTGATGCCCACGCGGGCGATCATCGGCGCTGAAGCGATCGCTATTCCGTCAACTCCGGTAACGAAAATCCCTTCGTTGAAAATACTCAGAATTGCCGGACTTCCCTCAAGACGCTCTTGCAACGCGGTTGCATTGTTGAGCATGGACGGAACAATTCTTCCTTTTGCGTACTGCTCCAGGGAGTTGATCTGATCACTCAAACCATCGTGCACCGACTGCGCAACAAGCGTCGCGATCGACGATTGCTGCTCCCCCAACTGCCGTTGCATATCCCCCTGAAGCATCGCGCCAAAGAGAAAGGTCATGGTCCAGATGACAGCCATCAGGATGGCCAAGACGTATAAGCCCATCTGGATCTTGATCGATCGCCATTTGGAGTTCACAACGACTGTCCTGCCTGAAGGGTTCCCCCGGGTTTGGTCATTGACACCTTTCAGCGCTGACGCGCATGTCACGGCGAGCAAGTTGTTCTGAATAATGGTTTCCGGTTGCCGCGGAAGAGCGATCCCCCGACAAGCGAAACCTGTGTCCCTCATAGTAAGCCGACTTGTAGACCAACACCAATCATTTGGCGACTAATTGAGGCCAATCACCGCGCCCTATCCTGCTTTTGCGGATGGACGTATAACGCGGCGGCCAGGAGTCGCATCTGGAACAACGCGTCCACTCGATGTCATCGCTAACGATAACCGAAAAGAATCGTCGCTCATCGCAAGAGGCAGGGGCCCCGCCGTTGCGGCGGGGGCTCATCAAAATGGAAGCCTTTGTCGCTTATTTACCGGTAACCGCCTGCCGCACGATGGCCAGCGTCGTGCGCAGATCCTCGATGGCGATCTGGCCGGGCGCGGAGCTGCTCTTGCCCACGGCGAAGGTCGCGGCTGATCCATAAACCCAGCCCATGATGCGCGACAGCGAACCGACGCCGCCCATGGACATGCTGATCAGCGGGATATCCAGCGCCTCGCGCGCGCGGCTGGTGGCGGCGAGCAGTTCGAGGACGTCGCGTTCATTGGTTGGCATGACCGCCACTTTACCGACATCGGCGTCGAACGCCTTGGCCGCAGCAAATTTGCTATCCAGCGTGGCACCATCCGGCGTCATCTGGAAATTGTGGTACGACATGATCATGCCAATGCCGTTGGCTTTGGACACTTCGCGCAGCGCCTTCAGGTCGGCCGGCGCGTTGGACAGTTCGTAGTCGATCAGTTCGACGCACTTGGCGCGGCAGGCGGCGGCGTACATGGCCACCACGGCCGGTTCGTTGATCTTCAGCGGTTGCCCGCCTTCGGTCACGTTGCGCCGCGTGAGCAGGACCGGAATCCCGCCTGCCGCCCGGCGGATGGCCAACGCGGTGTCGACAACGGCTGGGATATCGCCGATCGACTCGAAGAAGTCGATCCGCCATTCGAGCAGGTCGGGTTTCTTCGGAACAATGGCCGCGACTTCGTCAAGAATTTCCACCTGGGTCTTGCCGACCAGCGGCGTAATGATGACTGGCAGAGCGCCGCCTCCCAACGGCTTGCCCAGCACCTGGATCAGTTTGGTCTCTTTCATGCTCAAGTTCTCCTGTGTTTGATTGATCTATCCACCGACATTTTCCCCTTGATGCAGCGGAAGGTTCGCCATTCCGGCAATACCGGAATCCAGGAATTCGACGAACCGGACCCCGACGATTGCTATCGCCGGGGCGACGACCCGACCAATGTTACGCTAACTGGCAGCGGAGGCACCAGAGCGTCTGAATAGTCCGGTAATCCTCGCCCAATAGCGGGTCTGGCTCAATAGGGTCAGCGCCAGCAGGGCCAAGAGGACTGCCGAAACGGGGCTGGTGAAGAATTCGGTCGCAAACTCCACCGGATCGTTGCTGACCGAAATCATCGCCCGGCGGTAGTTGGAATCGAGCAATGGCCCAAGGATGATGCCGAGAATGACAGGACCGACCTGATAGCCGTACATTTTCAGAAAATAACCCACGACGCCGAATCCAAGCATCCAGTAGATGTGCACCGGGTTGTTCTCGATGGCATAGGAGCCAACGGCCGAGAGCACCACGATCATGGGCAGCAACGCGGACTTGGGAATCTCGACGATTTTGGCGAACAGTTTAATCCCCATGAAGCCGAAGATCGCCAGCCAGATGCAGGCCAGTACCAGATTGCCGACGGTGAACCAGAACAGGTGCGGAGTTTCGAGCAGCATCATCGGCCCCGGTTTCAATCCGTGGATGTAGAGCGCTCCGATAATCACCGCCGTCACCGCATCTCCCGGGATGCCGAGGGTAAGCATCGGGATATAGCAACCGCCAACGGAGCCGACTGCCGCCGCCTCCGGAGCAACGATGCCTTCCCAGGCCCCCTCGCCGAACGGGCGTTCGGGATTCTTGACCGTGCGCTTAGCGTGATCGTAGGCCATCAGCGCAGCGATATCGCCCCCCGCTCCGGGCAGTGCGCCGACCACAACGCCCAGCACCGAACAGCGCGACGCCAGCGGCAAATGCTTGCGGATCAGGCTCCACGAAGGCAATAGCTTGCTGACGTTCTGCTTGACGACGGGGAAATTCAGTTCGTGCAGTTGCACCATGACTTCCGACACGCCGAACAGCCCGATCATCGCCGCCACGTAGGGCGCGCCAGCGGTGAGGTGCACGGAACCAAAGGTAAAGCGTGGCTCGGCGGTCAGAGGGTCGAGCCCCACCATGCCGAACAGGATGCCCAACGCCCCGGCAAATACCCCCTTGGCCATCATTCCACCGGACAGGCTTCCGACCAGCAACAGGCCCCAGATGGCCAGCATCATGTAATCGCGCGGCGCAAAAAGCAGCGCCAGGTCGGAGAGCATCGGCGCGCCGACGGCCAGGCACAGCACCCCGATCAGGCCGCCGAAGACACCCATGATCGTCGTCAATCCGATGGCTTGTCCGGCCTCGCCCATCTTGGCCAGTGGGTAGCCGTCGAGTGCCGACGCAATCGCCGCCGGCGCGCCGGGCACATTGATCAGTATCGCGCTGCGCGAACCGCCATACACGCCCCCGTAGTAGATGCCGGCGATCAGCGCCAAGGCTTCGTTAACCCCCCATTTGAAGGTGAACGAAATCAGGATCGAGACGGCCATAGTGACCGAGAGGCCGGGAATTGCCCCCACGTAGATGCCGAAAAAGACGCCGGCGGCAGTCAGGAACATCAGATAAGGATCGAGAAAACTCATCCCGAAATACGAGATGTTCATCATGAGATCGGTCATTGGAACATCCTTTCCAGGAAGCCTTCAGGCAGCACCACCGAGAACGCCGTCCGGAAAACCAGATAGACCACGGCCAGCGAAAGCACGTTGGCAACGATCATATGCACATACCGCCGCTCCCCGAGAACCAGGCTGGACGCCACCAAGTAGAGGAACGAGCTGGTGATGAACCCCAGCGGCTCGAGCAGGAACATGTAGGCAATCAGCACAAAAACGAAAATGATGTGCCGCGCCGGAAACACCTTCTCGAAGAAGCTTTGTGCCAGCGTCTTGCCGAGTCTTAGTTCCGGAGCCGGTTTGGACAACTCGCGGAAGATGATCACCAGCGAACTCAGGCTCATGACCAGGCTGGCCCCGATGGGCAAGGATCCAGCGGAACTCCACGACGAAAGGCCGGAGATGCGGAACGACAGGTACAGCGCCGTCAGGCTGAACAGCAGCAGCGCCAGGCAAAAACCCAACTCTCCGGGCAGCCTTGGCTTGTGCATTTCTTTTTCACTTATCACATGAGCCCCCTGAATGGCACAGAAGAAGGCTCCTGTCTCACGGGGCCTTTCCTCGAAAAATGCTCGGACGTTCGTCGCCCCGGCGAAGGCCGGGGCCCAGTTCGCTGACACACTGGATTCCGACGTTTGCCGGAATGACGGATCGGCAATAGATGCTCTTTTTAAGGCTTCGGAATACCGAATTTTTCAGGCGAGATCTTCGCCGCGCCGACATCCTGTAACAGCCAACTTGTCGTCGATTGCCACTTCTTGAGGAATGCCTCGGCTTCGGCACCCGAAATATTCATGATGATGTTGCCCCGATCGGCCATCAGCTGCTGGAACTGGGGATTTTCGGTCGCCTTCTTGAATGCGCCAACCAAGGTTGCCTTGATGTCGTCCGGCGTATCCTTGCGGACGAAGACGCCGTAGAACGGTCCCCACGGTAGATACTTGGAGAAATCCGGATATTCCTTGGTAATTGCCGGCACACCGGGCAACGAGGCTACCGGCTCGGTATTCACCACGGCCAGAGCGCGAATACGTCCTGCCTTGATGCTTTCGGTCGCAGCGCCGACACCCACCGGCGCGAAATCGGCGTGACCGCCCATCACGGCAGTGACAGCCGGCCCTTCGCCATCGAATGGTACCGATACCGTATTGAATTTCGTCACGGCGCCCATCATCGAGGCTACGGTATGTGGCAATCCGCCTGGCCCGGTCATGGCCATCTTCACTTTGCCCGGACGCTTCTTCGCGTCTTCGACCAATTCTGTCACCGTCTTCCACGGGGCATCCGCCTTGACGACGATGACTCCGACGCTACGCGCAAAGAGGGCGACCGGGAAGAACTTGTCGTAGTCGAACTCGGCCAGTCCGAGCACTTTATGCAGCTGCGGGTTCTCGGCGCCGAAAAGAAGGTTGTAGCCGTCGTTCGGCGCATTGTTGACGAAATTGGTGGCGATCGCCCCAGTACCGCCCGGCTTGTTGACCATGACGATCTTCTTGCCCAGCACTGCCTCCGCATGCGGCTGGATGGCGCGCGAAACGACGTCCATCGCACCGCCGGCGCCCCACATGATGGTTCCAGTGACATCCCGTTCGGGATAGGCGGCCGAAGCGACCGTGGCAAAAATACTCAGGGCGGCGGCCCCCAAAAGCTTCCTTGAAATCATTGAATCCCTCCGTTGTATCTCAATGAAAAATGCCGCTTGATCGACCGTTATCGAATCGACACATCCTGCGCGCCAGGCGGCCCGACGACCGACACTCAAGGTACCGGCTCAGCGTAGATACTACGAACCCATCATCCGCGAGTCACCCGACTTAAGTCGGGTAATTTCCGTATCCGGGACTCTCAGGCAACCGTAACGGATCAACCGGCTCAACGACCATGCCAATAGCGCGGTCGTTCATCACGCCATGCCGAAACCTCCGCCTGCGTGCCCAACGTCACTCGCACTGCTCCGTTGAGGTCGGTACGCCAGTGCCGGGCGGCAGCATAACGTTCGAGGACGTCGGGCCGAGGATGGCCAAAACTGTTGCGATAGCCCGCGGAAAACACCGCGTCCCGTGGCGCCACGGCGGCGATGAACTCCGCAGTCGATGAGCCACGGCCACCATGATGGGGCACCACCAAGACGTCGCTCTGCAAGGTTTCCCGGGATCGCTGGATCAGGGCACGCTCGTCCGCCGCTTCGATGTCGGCGGTCAACAAGAGGCTTGCGTTGCCGGTCCCGACACGCAGCACACAGCTCAGATTGTTCGGTTTTTTCCGTTTTACCGCATAATCGGCAGGGTCCGGATGCAGGAGCGTAAAACGCACGCCGTCCCATTCCCACGCCTGCCCCGCCGCACACGGTTCTCCGCCCAGTTCGGGGAGCGAAGAAAGAATGCGAGTGATCGGACCATGCGCCTGAACGGCAGACAGTCCGCCGGAATGATCCTTGTCCCGGTGCGAAACCACCAGCGTGTCGAGTCGGGTCACGCCTGCTGCGCGCAGAAACGGCACCACCACGCGCTGCCCGGCGTTCGCCTCGGCACTGTAGAGCGGCCCTGTATCGTAGAGCAACGCGTGTTCCGCAGTGCGTACCAGCACGGCCAGCCCCTGCCCGACATCGAGCACATCGACCCAGGCCTGGCCCGCGGCGGGCCGTGGCGGCGGCAGGAAGAGCGCCGGCAGCAAGAGGCAAAGACCTGTCCAGCGCGCCGGAAACCCGCGCGGCAACAGCAAGCACACAACCCCCAGCACAGCCAGAAATGCAGCCCACAACGGTGGCGCCGATTGCTGCCAGACCGGCCAGCCGGCCAGCCATTCGAGGAGCACCATCAACTGCGACAGTAACCAGTGATCAAGATGCAGCAGAGGCGGCCACGGCAACAGCGCATAGACGAGAGCCAATGGCGTTATGACGAAGCTCACGACGGGGATCGCCACGGCATTGGCCAGCGGCGAAACCAGGGAGAACTGCTGGAAGAACAGCAGGAGCAAGGGCAGGCTGCCGATGGTAACCGCCCATTGCGTCGCACCCCATTGCTTCAGCCCGGCACGCCAGCGGCGCTCGCCGCCCACCTCGCGGAGACGCGAGCTGCCTGCAAAGAAAAGTACGGCGACAGCACCGAAGGACAACCAGAAGCCCGTCGCCAGTACCGCCCAGGGATCAAGCAGCAGCACAGCGAGCAAGGCGAGCAGGAGCGTCCGGATGGCACCGAGATTGCGGCCGGACCACAGGGACAACGCCACCACCGAGAGCATGTACAGGGTGCGCTGCGCCGGAACCTCGAACCCGGCCAGCAGCGCGTAGGCCAATGCCGCCAGCCAGGCGGCGAGCACGGTCGCCTTCTGTGCGGGCAGACGCAGCGTCAGCCGTTCATTGCGCCGCCATAGTCCGCCGACCAGCAACCCGCACAGCGCCGCAACCATCGTGACGTGCAACCCTGAAATGCTGACCAAATGTGTAATTCCGGTACGGTTGAACATCTGCCACTGCACGCCCGGAATTGAGCGCTGGTCGCCGATGGCCAGCGCGATCAGAACCCCGGCGTAAGGTGCGTCGGGCAATACCGTCAGGAAACGTTCGCGCACCCCGTCGCGC
>Ga0302238_1001589_pt1 | contig 17999 bp, 15 predicted proteins | sample AAG_UR_Asn_MG_FD_193527 | JGI IMG/M metagenome (GOLD analysis project Ga0302238, IMG submission 193527) | Enriched activated sludge microbial communities from anaerobic digester in WTTP, New Holstein, Wisconsin, United States - AAG_UR_Asn | ecosystem: Engineered > Bioreactor > Anaerobic >...
AGGGCAAGGGGGAGGGCAAGGGGGAGGTCCGATGGGCGGCGCGGCTTGACAAAGGCTCCGGCAGCGGGGAAACTGGGAAAAATATGTCGAGAATTCTGTTCGGCAGCATGTACCGGCTGGTAAACAATCCGGTATTTCTCAGCGCTCTTTTTTCCTGGTTTCTCGCCCAGTTCATCAAAACGATGATCGATCTGTTCCGGCGAAAATCCCTCACCGGGAAGGAACTCGCCGGCACCCTGATGTGGCGGACCGGGGGGATGCCCTCCAGTCATTCCGCTCTGGTGACGTCCCTGGCGACGTCCATAGGCTACCTGGAGGGGCCGGATTCCTCTCTTTTCATCCTCTCCCTGTTTTATGCCGTCCTGACCGTCCGGGACGCCCTGGGGGTGCGCCGCTCCGCGGGGAACCTGGCGCAGGTCCTCAATCAGCTGGGGGAAGAGCTGACGGCCCGAGGCGATATCCGGTTCAAGCCGGTAAAGGAAGTGCATGGGCATACCACCGCCGAGGTTTCCGTGGGAATTCTCCTGGGCTTCTTCATCGCCCTGGCCTTCTGCAGCCTCTAAGAGCGCCATGAGGAAACGTCTCTCCCGACCCGTCCGCCGCCGACTCCTTGCCGCCTCAGGGGGGCTTTTTCTTTTTTTCACTGCGGCCCTCTTCCTGTCCCCCTCGACGGCCGGGCATCCCTGGCGGGGATACTACCGGGTGCTCCTGGACCGGACGGTGGATATCCGGGACGCTTCCCGGCGGCTGCAGGCGGCGGGGATGGACTCGGCCCTCAGCGCCTCCACGGCGGAGGTGGAGTTTTCCGATTTCGATGTGATGGAAAGAATCGCCGTCGCGGACATCCCGGAGCGGCTGCACCCGGAAGACCCCCGTTTGGACGAGTTTCTCCGGGGGGTGGGGAAGCTCTTCCAGAGCGGGTCGGGAAAAGAACAGATCATCTACCTCCCCGCCCGGGTGAGCCTGCCGTTGCTGGCCGCCCGGATCCGGGCGGCCCTGCCCGGGGGAAGCTTCAGCATTCTGGAATGGCAGGGGGTGCGGAGGTTCCTTCTGCTTCTGCTTTCCCTGGCCCTGATTGCGGCGGTGATTCTGGGGGAGGAGAAGAATCGTTTCCTGCATGCCGTCTTCGCCCTGCCCTGGCTGGGGCTCTTTCTGAGCGGCGGCCCCGGCGGCTTCGCCGCGGGATTTCTGCTCTACGGCGCCCTGATGTATCTTCTGGACGAGGCGCTGCCCCTGTTCGATCATTTCCTCTACGATCACGGTTCCCGCTTCCCCGTCACGCCCGCCGTGAAGGAACGGTCGGTTTACGCCGGAGCGGTGGCTGTCGGGGCCGTCGTCCTCCTTTCCCTGTCCGACGGGCTCTTTGCATCGCGTTCCTTTCTCCTCGGTCTCGGCGCCACCACGGCCCTGACGGCGGCGATGGCCCTTTTTCGGATGGAACGGCAATGGGGGCGGGAACATCGGCTGTTTCTCCCGCTGCCCATCCTGCCCCGCCCGTGGCGGGGAGGCGCGGCCCTGGGTCGGGACAGGGCTTCCGTGCTGATCCTGATCCTGCTGCTGGCGGTTCCCCTGGTGTACCGGGCGACGGGGACCGGGGAGAGCCATCTGGTTCCCCGGCCCTACCGGATCTCCGGGCTGGGGAGGATGTCCCGGGAGAGCCTCCGGGAACTTTGGCTCACCAACCGGGGGGAGAAGCTCCCCGATTTCTCCGATTACCTCTGTCATCGGGCCTTTCAGCAGGGATTCTTCCACGGGTATCCCCAGGAGTTCCCCGACGAGGGGGCGGCGGTGACTCTATCCCGTTATGCGCCGGAAGGAGCCGGGATCTCCCGGCGGGACGAGGTCATAGCGAAGTATGATGAAGCGTGGTATAAGAATGAACTGAAAGTCGCGAAGGAATCCGCTCTGGGGGCGCTTCTGTACGCCCAGGGCGTCCGGGGAGTCTCGCTGGAAACCACCGGCGGAGTGGCCGTCACCTCCGCCTACATCGCCGGGTATGGTCTGGCGGTCGTTCTGGGGTATCTGCCCCTTCTTTTCCTCTCCCGGAGGGCGGGGCCCGGGTCGCCGCGGCTTTTCGGCAGCATCATGGCAAGGAGAAAACGTCAGGAAGCATGAGTGTCAGGCAGTCTTTTTCCCGGGTGGGCATTCTTCCCCGGGATCTGAAGGATCTTACCCGGGGGCAAGCCCTCTGGAATGCCTCCGTGCCGGTGGTGTCGGTGGTGCCCCTTCTCCAGCATCGGGAGGGGGACCCGGCGGCCTGCCTGGTGGCTCCGGGGGATGTGGTGCGGGAGGGGATGATCATAGGCCGCGCCGCGGGACCCGAGGGGGCCCATGTCCACTCGCCGGTGCCGGGCACGGTCCGGGAACTGCGGGAGGTGTTCCTCCCCGACGGACGCAGGAGCCCTGCGGTGGTCATCGAACTGGGGGGGGAGTTCGACCGCCTGGGAAAGAGCGTCCGAAAGTACCCCTGGGAAAACCACTCACAGAAGGACCTCCTGGGGATCATCGCCGACAAGGGCGTTGTCGGAATGGAAAGCGCGGTCCCCACCCATCTGAAATACACCATTCCGAAAAACCGGCGGGTCGACCTCTTCATCCTGAACTGCTCCGAGTGTGAGCCCTACCTGACGGCGAACCACCGGCTGATGCTGGAGAAGGCCCCCCAGATCGTGGAGGGCGCCCGGATCGTCGCGAAGATCCTGGATCCCCGGAGGATCCTGATCGCCGTGGACAAGTCGCGGAAGGACGCCCTGGACGCCTTGGGGCAGGCCGCGAAGGCCGCCGAGTTCGGGGCGGAGATTGCGATGGTGGGGTCTTGGTTCCCCCAGGGGGACGAGAAGCAGATGATCAGGACGCTGACGGGGCTGGAGGTTCCCTCCGGAGGCGAGGCGCTGGACGTGGGAGCAGTGGTTTCCAATGTGGGGACGGTGTTCGCGGTCTACGAGGCGGTGGCCCTGTTGAAGCCCGTCATTGAAAAAGCCCTGACCGTGGCGGGGGGGGCCATCCGCAACCCGGGGAACCTGAAGGTCCGCATCGGGACGCCGTTGACGGACCTGGTGGAGGAGTGCGGAGGCTTCGTGGAGATGCCCGAAAAAATCGTGATCGGCGGTCCCATGACCGGATCGGCCATCTTCGACCTGTCCACGCCGGTGACGAAAAACACCACCGGTGTTCTGTTCCTCACCTCCCGGGAGATCCGGAATTCCCGGAGGACGAACTGCCTGCGCTGCGGGCGCTGCGTCGAGGCCTGCCCCATGGGGCTTGACCCCACAAACCTGTTCAAGCTCATCGACCACGGCGCCTACGGGGAAGCCTTCGGCCAGGGCCTGAAGGACTGCCGGGAATGCGGCTGCTGCGCCTATGTCTGCCCGGCGAGGATTCCGCTGGTTCAGGGGCTGCGGGTGGGAAAGGCGGTTTCCCTGGAGAGGGGGGGTGCGGCATGAGCGGAAGAAAACTCCTCACCGTCGGCGGCTCGCCCCAGATCCACGAAGAGGGCTCCACCATCAGCATCATGTGGACCGTCTCGGCCTGCCTTCTTCCCGCGGCGGTCTGGGGGGTGGGCATCTTCGGTCCCGGAGCGGCGGCGGTGCTGCTGACGGCCCTGGCCACCGCGCTGGCGGCGGAGGCCGCCTTCTCCCTGGCCGCCGGAGCGGGACTGACCCTGTGGGACGGGAGCGCCTTCCTCACCGGCCTCCTGGTGGGAATGAACATGCCGCCGGCGGCGCCGCTGTACATTCCCGCCGCAGCCTCCCTCTTCGCTGTGGGGGTCGTCAAATGGACCTTCGGCGGCCTGGGCAGGAACTGGATGAACCCCGCCCTGGCGGGTCGGGTCTTCGTCTTTTTTTCCTGGCCCCGGCAGATGACCCTCTTCAGTTTCCCCTCCATTCTCCGCGGGGCGGACCGGGTCTCCGGGGCCACGCCGCTGGGCTTCCTGAAGACCGGCCTTCTGGAGGCGGCCACCACCGCGGGGACCCCGATGGAGTACCTGAGCCAGAACGGTTTTCCCCGGAGCCTCACCGACAGCGCCGTGACCGACTGGCTCAACAGCCGGATCCTGGAACGGATCGGGATAAGTCTGCCCCAGGGGTATGTGGACATCTTTCTCGGGTTCATCCCCGGATCCATCGGGGAGGTCAGCGCCCTGCTGCTTCTGGCGGGCACCGTGGCGCTGCTGGCCCGGCGGGTCATCGACCCCGAGATACCCGCCTCCTACTTCGGGGCTTTCGCCCTCCTGGTCTGGGTCTTCGGCGGACTCCCCTTCGGGGGAGAGTATTTCACCGGAGATATCCTGTTTCATCTGTTCACCGGGGGTCTGATGCTGGGGGTCTTCTACATGGCCACCGATACGGTCACATCCCCCCTGACGCGCCGGGGACGGATCCTGTACGGAGCCGGGGCGGGATGCCTGACCTTCCTGTTCCGGGTATACGGCTCCTATCCTGAGGGGGTCTCCTTCGCCATTATAATGATGAATATCTTCGTGCCCCTGATCAACCAATTCACCGGGCCCGTCCGGTACGGGGCCGGGAAGGAGACCGCGCCATGAACCGAGCCGTCGCGGATGGGGGAAAACTCGCCCTGATCTGTCTGGTATCAGCCCTGGTCCTGGGAGTGGCACACACTCTGACCGCGCCGACTGCAGCGGCCGCCGCCACCGAAGGTCTCCGCCGGGATCTGGCCCGGATGGCCGGCTCCGGGTCGGTGGACCGGGAATCCACCGAAGGGGTCTCCGGGGCTGTCCGGGGCTTCCATGCCGTCCGGGACAAGGGGGGCAGACCGACGCTCTACATCCTTCGGCTGGCGGGCTCCGGTTACGGCGGGGATCTTCCGCTCCTGGCGGCCTACAGAACCGATGGGGAAATCCTGGACGTGGTCCTCCGGGACAGCCGGGAGACTCCCGGAATGGGCAAGAGGGCCGAGGGACCCGGATACATGGAAGGGTTCATCGGCAGGGGGGCGGCGAAGCCGGTGCCGGTCCGTAAGGCGATGCTGTCCCGGAAAGCCCTGGACGCGGTGACGGGCTCCACAATCACGTTCATCGGAATCGGCAGGGCTCTGGAAGAAGGCGCCTCGTTCGTCCGGCGCCAGGGAGGGGTGAAATGAGTCGGCGGAATCCGGTTTTCGCCATGCTTCTGGGACTCTGTCCCGCTCTGGCGGTAACCACCCGGGTGGATAACGCCCTGGGGCTGGGTGCGGTGGTGGTTCTGGTCCTCGCCCTGTCGAGCCTTACCGTCTCCCTGCTGGGAAAACATGTCCCGGAGAATCTCCGGACACCCGCCTACATCGTCATCATCGCCTCCTATGTCACGGTGGTGGATCTTTTTCTGCGGGCCTACGCTCCAGGGCTTTCGAAGAATCTGGGAATCTTCCTTCCCCTCACGGCGGTGAACTGCCTCATCTTGGGCAGGGTCCTGATTTTCGCCCAGGACAACCCTCCCGGGGCATCCCTGGTGGATGCGATGAAATCGGGGTTCTCCTTTTTCTGCGCCCTGGTCCTCATCGCGCTGGTGAGGGAAGTCCTGGGGGCGGGAACCATCACCCTTTTCGCCGTCGGCCCGTTCCGGGGGGTCCTGGTGATACCCCTGCTGTCGGAAAACCCCGTCCGGGTATTCGGTCTCGCCGCCGGGGCCTTTCTGGTGGCGGGTTACCTGAAGGCCCTGTATGATCGTCTGGTCTCCGACGAGGAAACCGGGGAGAGAGAGTCATGAGCTATGTGGGAATCATCGTCACCTTCGTCTTTGTTCAAAATTTTGCCCTGAACCGCCTTCTGGGCATCTGTCCCTTCATCGGGGTTTCCCGGAGCCCCGGAACCTCCCTGGGTCTGGGGGTGGTCATCACCGTCGTCTCCGCCCTGTCGGCCCTGGCGGCCCGGACGGTGTACCACCAGGCGCTGCTGCCGCTGGGGCTCACCTATCTGGAGACGGTGTCCTTCGTTCTGATCGCAGTCGCTCTGGTGCGCCTTCTGGGAGAGACGGTCAGAAGAGCCTCGCCGGGGCTGCACGCGGTTTTCGGAGGCTTTCTGCCCCTGGTCACCACCAACTGCGTGGTTCTGGGGATAGCCCTGGTGGTTGTCCGGGACGGGTACGGCGCGGCGGAGAGCATCGTCGCCGGGCTGGCGGCGGGAGCCGGTTACTTCCTGGCCCTGGGGCTCATGGCGGCGCTCCGGGATTCGCTGCGCAAGGAATGGGTTCCCAAACCCTTCCGGGGGGTGTCCATCACCTTCATTTCAGCGGGACTCATGTCGCTGGCCTTCATGGCCTTCGACCGGGCGCTGCTGAAGAATCTCTTCGGTTAAGGAGAGTCCATGGCCGTCCTGTTGAACATCGTGCTGGCCCAGGCGACTCTGACCCTGCTGGGGGCGGTTTTCGGTTTCGGGCTGGGGTTTTTCCCGTCCCGGAGGAAGCCGGGCGGCTCGGTCAGGGCCGGGGATATCCTTCCGGGGCTGGACTGCGGGGTTTGCGGTTACCCGGGCTGCTCATCTTTCGGGGAGGCGCTGGAACGGGGGGAAGCCGACCCCGGTCTCTGCGCCCCCGGGGGGAAAAAAATGAAAAATGAACTGGCAAAAATCCTGGGAATCGAGATAAGCTATACACGGGAGGAGATGGTCCAGGTCCACTGCCGGGGAGGCGACGCGGAGACGAAGCGCCTTTTTCACTATTCGGGCCTAGATGACTGTCGGGCGCTCCACATGCTTTTCGGGGGGAGCAAGGCCTGCAGGTTCTCCTGCCTCGGGCAGGGGAGCTGCATCAAGGTCTGTCCCCGGGAGGCCATTGTCCGGGATCGGAACGGTGTCTTCTGGGTCGATCCCGGGAGGTGCGACCTCTGCGGCCGGTGCCTCGCCGTCTGTCCCACGGGAGTGCTCCGCAGGATTCCGAAGACGGCGGATTATTTCGTGGCCTGCAATTCCACCGACAGGGGGCAGACCACGGCGGATTACTGTTCGGTGGGCTGCACCGCCTGCCGGGCCTGCGAAAAACGATCCCCGGAGGGCGGTTTCGAGGTGGATGATCATCTGGCGCGGATAAATTATCGGCGGCGGGGGGACAGGAACGGGGCCGTCCTGGCCTGCGATCCGAAGTGCATCGTCTCCAACGGCGCTCCTCCGGCCATGGGAAAAAATGCCAAAACTTAAGCTCATCATCGGAACATACAATTCCATCTCCATCGGCCTCACCGAGGCGGAAACCGAAACCCTCTATCAGAACGCGTTCAAGCCCCTTCTGGGTCTCATGTACACCTTTCCCGAACTCTCCTTCACCCTCCAGTACTCCGGCACCCTGCTGGCCTGGCTGGACAAGAGGCACCCGGAGTTCACCGATGTCCTGTCGGAGATGGCGGCCCGTAAACAGATCGAACTTCTGGGAGGCGCTTTTCACGACCCCATTCTGACGGTCATTCCCCGGTCCGACCGGCTGGGACAGATCGAGAACATGACCACCTACCTCCGCAAGCGCTTCGGCCGCCGGCCCCGGGGGGGCTGGCTGGCGGAAACCGAGTGGGAGCCGTCCCTGGTCTCGACCCTGGGCACCTGCGGCATGGATTACATCTTCCTGGGGGAGAACCATTTCCGCTCCGCGGGAATCCCCCCGGCGGACAGCTTCGCGCCCTGCATCACCGAGGATCAGGGAAAGACGATCACGGTGTTTCCTCTCTTCGAGGATCTCTCCCGCCGTTTCTGCCCTCCCGAGCCGGAGGAGATGCTGGCCTCGTTGCGGGCCCTGGTGTCCCACCGGGAGGAGCGGCTGGTGACGGTTCTGATAGACGGCGCGCTGCTGGGGGAAGGACCCGGAAGCCGGGCCGCCTGCTTCGACGACAAGAGGATCGAACACCTGTTCCGGCTGCTCCGGGACGCGGGAGACTGGCTGGAAACCATTCAGCCCGGCCGGCATCTTCGGCAATCCCTTCCCCGGCGCAAGGCCTACTTTCCCAGCGGGTCCCGGGGGGACCTTCTATCCCTGGCGCTGCCGCCGGAGCAGTGGACGGACTACACCGAAGCGCGGAAGATCCTGAAAAACCACGACAAGGCGCCGAATATCCTGTCCTGCAACGGCTTCTTCCGCCGTTTTCTGACCCGTTACCCCGAGAGCAACTTCCTGTACGCCAAGATGCAGTACACCCACATTCTGGTGAATCAGATCAGGGGCGACAAGTACCGCAAGGCTTCGGCACTGGAGGAGCTCTGGAAGGGGCAGAACGGCGCGGCTTACTGGCCGGCGCCGGCGGGGGGAATCTACGACAACGCCCTCCGGAAGTCCGCCTATGCGTCCCTCATCAGCGCCGAGAAGGTGACCCGGGAGAGGGGCGTCTTCATCCCCTCCATTGTGACCGCGGATTTCGACATGGATCTGCGGACCGAGTATCTGTACCAGGGAAACGAGATGAACGCGTACATCCACACCCTGGGGGGCCAGCTCTTCGAACTGGATTTTCTGCCGGTTTCCTGGAACTACCTGGACACCATGGCCCGGTACCGGGAGGTCTTCCACGGGCCCGGCGGGGACCCCCGGAGTTTCGACAGCTACTCCCGCCGATCCTTCATCGATCATGTCATCCCCCCCGGGGTGACCATCGACGACTTCGACGCCTCCGGCGCCGCGCCGGACTGGTCCTTCGTGGACGCCCCCTTCGACGTGATCAAATGCGACCGGGAGCACAGCGAGCTGGTCCTGGAACACTGCGGCCCCCCCGGGGGGAGTGGAGGCTTCCCCCTGAAGATCGTCAAGAAGTACATCTTTAAAAGGGCCTCCATCAATCTCTACTACACCGTGAAGAACCCCGGGCCCGATCCGGTCTCCCTGATCTTTGCCTCGGAGATAAACCTTTCCTTTCCGTCGAAGGATGTGGACGCCCTGCGGATCTACCGGCCCGGGGAGGGGGAAAGCGTCCCCTTGAGTCCGGAAAAGATGGATCTGGGGGAAACCTCCGGGCTGCTCTTCGAGGATGTCCGCAACGAAGCCGCCATCAGTTTCTCCACCCTGGAGCCCGCCGAGGTCTGGAGCATGCCGGTGGAAACCCTGTCTCCGGGGCGGGAGGGTCTCAGGAAGATCTACCAGTCCTCCTGCCTTCTCGCCCGATGGAAGCTCGTTCTGGATCCCCAGGAGTCCTGGGAAAACCGGCTGAATCTCAAAATGGATCTGCTTTAGCTCCGGTCTGGCCCGCCGCGGAAGAAATGGGCGGCCGCCGCGCCCCTGGAGGAGCCGTTTCTGCAAGGACACCATGTACGCCCCCATGGAGGCGGCCGCCGCGCCCCTGGGGGGGCCGCCCCTGCGGGAGCCGCCCCGGGCGGATCCTGCAGGGGCGGCGTCAGGAAGGATCCGCCGCGAGCCGCAGTCGCAGGAGTATCTCGTCCAGCCAGGGGGTCACGTCCGGATAAAACCGGTCGCGCACCAGCAGGAACTCCAGAAAACTCTCCCGGAAGCGGTTCTGCCGGAAGTAGGTCTGGGCCCGGTAGAAGCCCGCCCGGGCCCGGGCTTCCGCCGACGGGTTCAGAACCCGGTAGTGGTCCAGAAGCTTCTCCGTTTCCGCCCATTTTCCTTCCCGGAAAGGGCCGTCCAGGATGGTTTTCAGCGTGTAATCTTCCCGGGCCGGGCCGGGGGTCCGGTCCGCTTCCAGGATCTGCGAACCCAGGGGACGGGGGGCCGGCTTCCAGGTTCTCCGCGCCGCCCGCGCCGCCGCCTCCGCCGCCTGCGGCTGGATGGTCCGGGGGGACGGAAACGACGGCCTTTCGGGAAGGTCCCCCTCGGCGGACACCTTCCGGGTCAGGATGAGATAGGGCAGGGGCAGGGGCCGGGGGGAAGGGGCCGCCGGGGGACCGGCGGAAATTACCGGAGGCGGGGCTGCGGTTTTCCGGGGGTCTCCGGAGACCTGCGAAGGCGGGACCTCACCCAAGAGGGGCGGGCTTTCCCGCGGCGGGACCGTAATCTCCGACGGAAGGCCGTTTTTCAGGGGAATTTCCGCCCCCTCCACGGTGGCGTTTGACCCGGGCGCCAGGACCGCGCCGCCGGATTCCCCCAGCTCCGCGTCCAGCACCGCATAGTAGTAGGGGATGCCGGGCACGGGATAATCCGTCCACCGGGTTTCCGAACTCTTCAGCCGGGCCGCGGGCTTCAAGGTTCCCAGCCGCTCCCGGGTCAGAATGGGGGAGGTGCTCCGGTAGGTCAGGAGTTCCCGGTCCGCCCGGTCGGCGGAAAATTCCACCTGTATGCCGTCCCCATCGGCCCGGGCCCGCAGCCGGGACACCACCGCCGCCAGCTTCGCCGGGGGCAGGGTGGACAGCACCGGAACCGCCTTGCTGGAGGTGTTCTGGAAGGGCGTGAAGGTTTCGAAAACCTTTCCCCCCGTCTCGGCGAGCACCGCGTAGTGGTACCTCCCCGGCCGGCTCGGGGCGTCGATGTAATACTCCACCCCCGGAGCCACCCGGGCCACCCGCTCCGCGTCCCTGAAACTCTCCTCCCGGATTTCCCGGGTGTGCCGGTATATCACGTACCCCTCCGCCGGGTCCGCCGCATCCTTCCAGGAAATTTTGACCTCCGGGCCCCGGACCGCAGTCCTGAGCCGGGAGACGAAGGGGGCGTAGGCCCCGGTCTGGGGGTGCAGCGCCGCGACGACCATGGGGCCTGCCAGGATGAGCAGGACGAGTTTCTTCTTCATACCATTCATGATAATCGGCCGTTTCTCCCCCCGTCCATAGGGAGGGCGCATTGTTTTTCCGCTATTTTTTCGGTACCATGAAAGAGAAACGGGAGGACACGGTGAACGAAGATTTGGGAAGACTCATAGCCGACCTGGACGAGGAGATACTGGATACCTGGAGGCATCTTTGACTCGGAGAAAATCCGGGTCGATATCCAGGATCTGGAGAGGGAATCCGCAGACCCGGAGTTCTGGCACGACCGGGAGAAGGCGGAGCGCTCCCTTACCCGGCTGAAGCGGCTCAAGGAAAAGATCGAGCCCTGGGAGAAGCTCGTCGCCTCCATGGCGGATCTGAAGGAACTCTACGCGCTGGCGGAGGAGGAGAAGGACGCGGCGCTGCTGGGGGATATCGAAAAGAGCCGGGAAAAAAACGCCGCCCTCTACGGCCGGCTGCGGATCCTGGAACTCCTGGGGGACGAGATGGACCCGGGTCCCGCTTTTCTTACCATCCATTCCGGAGCGGGAGGCCAGGAGGCCTGCGACTGGACGGGCATGCTGCTGCGGATGTACACCCGATGGGCGGACCGGCGGGGGTTTCAGGCCGAAATCCTGGATATCCAGGAAGCCGAGGGAGGGGTCAAATCGGCGACCCTGCAGATCATGGGGGAGTATGCCTATGGCTTCCTGAAGGGGGAGACGGGCATTCACCGGCTGGTGCGGATCTCACCCTTCGATTCCAACGCCCGACGGCACACCTCCTTCGCGTCGGTCTACGCGACCCCGATCGTCGACGACGAGATCGACGTGGAGGTCCGGCCGGAAGACATCCGGGTGGATACCTACCGCTCCTCCGGCGCCGGGGGGCAGCACGTCAACAAGACCGATTCGGCGGTGCGGATAACCCATTACCCCACGGGCATCGTGGTGCAGTGCCAGAACGAAAGAAGCCAGATAAAAAACCGGTCCACGGCGATGAAGATCCTCAAATCCCGGCTCTATGACTATTACCGGGAGGAGCGGGACCGGGAGAATGCGGAAAAGGCGGTGGAGAAGAAGGAGATTGCCTGGGGCAACCAGATCCGGTCCTATGTCTTTCACCCCTATAACCTGGTCAAGGACCACCGGACGAAGCACGAGAGCGGGAACGTCCATGCGGTGATGGACGGGGAAATCGACGAGTTCATCGAGGAGTACCTTCGGTTCAACTGGAGGGTGGGAAACAGGGCCTGAGGATGGGGGGAAAAAGACCGCCCCTTTCGGGGCTGATCCTGATCGCTTTTCTCGCCGTCTCCCCGGCGCCGGCCCAGACGGTTCCCCCGCCGCCGCCGGGATCTTCCGAAGGCTCAGGCGCCGCGGAGGTCTTCCCTCCCCGGGACGAGGCGGAAAAAGCCCTGCTGGGGGTCGCCCGGTTCGAACTTTCGGGAGAGGCTGTCCCCGACACCTACCTGGGGGACAACATAGCCCGGCTGCTGGCGGAGAAGATCGCGGAGATCCCGGCCCATTACGTGGGGGACCCGGAGAGGGATGCCCTGGCGGCCGCAGCCGTGGCGGCCGCCAGGCGGACGGTTCTGATGTCCCTGGACGATCTGCAGAGCCGCCGGAGCGCCCTTCTTTTTTCCGGATCCCTCCCCCACCGGGAGCCCGCGGGGCGGGCATCTCTGGAGGCGTCCATCGAGGCCGCCCGGATGAAGCTCCGGGATCTGGACCTCCTGAATCCCCGGGACGTGGCGGTGCGCCGGGAGAGGATGCTCGTTTTTTCCGCCCCCAAGGGGGAGGGGGAACTGCTCCTGCCCCCGGCGATCCATCCGCCCCGGGCGGCGGAGCGGGCGGGAGTGGATTACCTGGTGCACGGAACCGTGGACGCGGAGACGGAAGATTTTTTCACCGCCACGGCCTATCTGTACGGAACATCCTCCGGACTGACCCTCGGTTCCGCCCGGGCCACCGGCTCCCGGGGAGATACGGACCGGGTCGCCGCGGACCTGTTCCGCGGCCTGGCCACGGCGGTGGCGGGGAGGGCATGGGCCTTCCTCCGGGTGAGCGCGGAACCGGAGGACGCGGAGGTCTTCGCCGACGATGTCCTCATCGGCATCGGAGAAGGGCGGCTGGCCTTTGTGGCGCCCGGAGCCTACCAGATCCGGGTGGCCGCTCCGGGGCACCATTCCCGGGAGGAGACCCTGGAGCTGGCCCCCTTCGCGGTGGAGGAGAGGCGTGTGGAACTGACTCCCATGGACCCCGCCCTCCTGCGGGTGGATTCCGATCCCCCGGGCGCGGCGGCCTATCTGGGAGCTCTCCGGATGGGTTCGACGCCGCTGGATCTCTCCGGCGACGGGCCTTCCCAGATCCTCCGGCTGGAGGCGCAGGGCCACAAGTCCCTGGCCCTGGTTTTCCCTCCCCGGGCCTCATCGTCCCGGGCCTCATCGGCCCGGGACGATGAGGCCCGAGCTGAGGCATCCCGGGACGCCTCAGCCCGGGACGGCGATCCGGGACCCTACCGGCTGCCCCGGGACCTCTTCCCCTGGAAGGAACGCATCGAGTCGAAGAGGAAAAGTTTCTACCGGGCCTTCGGCTGGTTCGTGCTGAGCGTGCCGGCGCCCGTTCTGTTGAACGGGCTCTACCAAAACCGGGTCTTCGGGTATCTGCAGTACCTCTCCGGGCCCTCCCCCGACCCCCGGGTCGCCCGGGGGATGGCGGAAAAGGCGGACTTTCTGTATCATGCCTACTTCGGAAGCCTGTTCATCAGCGGTTCCCTTCTGGTGAACGCGGTCCAGAAACTGTTCGATTACATCCACACCGGGGAAGAGTCGCAGCGCCACCCCGAGAGGTGGCGAAAGGATTGATGACGGGATGTTGAGGAGCCTGGGAGACAAACTGAAGGAGCTTTTCAGCCGGGACGCCGGAGCAGGGGAGTTTTTCGAGGATCTGGAGGATCTTCTCATCGAGGCCGATGTGGGCGCGGTCCCGGCAGGGGCCATCGTCGCCTCCCTTCGGGAGGAGTCCCGCAAAAAAGGAGCCCGGACCCGGGAGGCCATTCTCCCGCTGCTACGGACCCTGCTGGGGGAGTACGTCGTCTTCCGGCCCCTGGAGGTGGACCCGGACCGGCTCAATGTCTTCCTGGTCCTGGGGGTCAACGGGGTGGGCAAGACCACCACCATAGCGAAGCTGGCGGACTACTACCGCCGGGAGAAGGGCGTCCGGGATATCGTTCTCGCCGCGGGGGACACTTTCCGGGCCGGGGCCATCGAGCAGCTGGAGCTGCACGGGAGCCGGCTGGGGCTGCGGGTGGTGGGGCAGGATCCGGGGGCGGACCCCGGGGCGGTGATCTTCGATGCCGTGGAGAGCGCCGCCGCCCGGGGAGACCGGCTGGTCCTGGCGGACACTGCGGGCCGGCTGCACAACAAGAGCCACCTGGTGCGGGAGCTGCAAAAAATCGACAGGATCGTCCGGGGAAGGATCGGGGACGGGGTCTACCGGAAAATCCTTGTGCTGGACGCGGTGACGGGGCAGAACGGCCTGCGGCAGGCGGAGATCTTCCACGAGGCGGTGGGGGTGGATTCCATCGTGCTGGCGAAATTCGACGGCACCGCCAGGGGCGGGGTGGTGGTGGCCATATCCCGGGAACTGGGCATCCCCATATCCTTCCTGGGCGTCGGAGAAAAGCCGGGGGACCTGGTCCCCGCCGGACGGGACGTTTATATCGAAAACCTCCTCGGAGGACTATGAGACCCGCGGCCCGGATGGGCGCCATCCGTCCGCGGGCGGCCGTGTCGCCGCGGTCGACACTCCCCAGGATGACGCCCGCGGCCCGGATGGGCGCCATCCGTCCGCGGGCGGCCGCGTCGCCGCGGTCGGCACTCCCCAGGATGACGCCCGCCGCCAGGATGGGCGCCCTCTGCCTGCTGGCGGCCGCCTGCGCCTCCGCGCCGATATTCCCCCAGACACTCCGTTACGCCTCCAACAGCGCCGGGATGGCCCTGGGGGAACCGCTGGAACCGGACCGGCCCTCCGGCGCCGGGTTCACTCTGAGCGTGGAAAGCTCTCCGGGGGAGGAGGTCCGCCGTCTCCGGGACGCCCGGGGGGTGGAGGTGAAGCGCTGGGAGCGGGTCTTCTCCCCCACCGGAGAGCTGACGGAGGAAACCGTCCGGGACGGGGAGGAGATCGATGCGGTTCGGCGCTACTTCGCCTCGGGCCTGCTGAAAGAGGAACTGGTTTACCGGGAAGGCCGGCCGGTGGGCCGGTTTCTCTTCGAGTACGGGGAGAACCGGCCCGGCGCGGTGCGCTTCTCCCGACCCGATGGGGAGGATGGGTATCGGGACGATTACCTCTTTCTTCCCACCGGGGAGTTCCGGGGGGTCCAAAGACACTTCGCCGACGGAAAAATCTACACCTCCCTGTTCACCACCCTGGAGGGGCTTCCGTGGGAGGAATGGCACTCCTACCAGGGGACGGAGATCTTCTTCCGATACGACCGGCGGGGCGGCCTTCTGTTCCAGGAGGAACGGCGGGACGGAAAAATCCGGGAGCGGGTGGATTTCCTGTATGCCCCCGACCCGCCCCACCGCCTGACGGAGAGGGTCGCCCGGGACCTTTCGGCGGACCGGGAGACCCGGCTCCTCTACGACCGGGAGGGGCGGCCGGAGAGGGAAACCCTGCTGGAGAGGGGCGAGCGGGTGGCTGTGACTCTCTTCACCTACCGGGAGGGCCGTCTGGCCCGGAAGGAAAGACGGCACCGGGGAGGGGTGCAGCTCTGGGAGTACCGGCACGACGATAGGGGAAACCTGACGGCGGAGTATTACACCCGGAACCGGGAACTGAAAAAGGCCGTCCTGTACAATCCCCCCCCGGACCGCTCCCGGGTCGAGGAGTTTTACAAGGAGGGGCAGGTCTTCCTCCGGGTCCACTACCGGGACGGGGAAGAGACGCGGCGGGAGCCGGTGGGGGGCGGAGAAGAATGACGGAACGGTTCTGGGTGCTCCTCGTGGCGGCCCGGTATTTCCGCAGCCGCCGGAAGGAGAGGGGGAACGCGGCGACGCTGCTGTCCACCGCCGGCATCGCCGTGGGGGTGATGACCCTGATCGCGGTGCTGTCGGTGATGAACGGCCTGCAGCTCACCACCATCGACGCCATCCTGGAGCTGGACTCCTACCATATCCGGATCGAAGGCTCCCGGGAGCCCGTTGCGAAAATCCTGCGGAGCCTGCGCTCCACCCCGGGAGTGCGGGCGGCCTTTCCCTTCGCAGAGGTGCAGACCCTGGCCCGGGGCCGTTATCCCGATCCCCTGGTCTGCGTCCTCCGGGCCCTGCCGGAAGACATCGCGGCCCTGGATCCCGACCTCCGGAAAAGGCTGACCATGGTGGACGGGGATTTCGATCTGCGAAGCCCGGGATCGGTGGTGCTGGGCTCCGAACTGGCCCGGTTCCTCGGTGTGGGGGCCGGCGGGGAGGTGAGCCTGCTGAATCTGGCGGGGGCGGACTTCGGGGACCTGCGGCCGGAGAACCTGTCTTTCCGTGTCGCCGGAGTTTTCAAGAGCGGATACTACGAATACGATCTGGGCTGGGGTTTCGTTTCCCTGAAAAATGCCGGGACCTTTCTGGACGGAGGCCCGGGGTCCATGGTGGGGGTGAAACTGCGGAACCGATTCTCCGATGCGGCGGTCCTGGGGGCGGCGGAGGCGGCGGCGGGGAAGGAGGCGGAGGTCCTGTCCTGGCGGGAGTACAACCGGGCCATTTTCGGGGCCCTGCGGGTCGAAAAAATCATGATGATGCTGCTGATCTGCCTGATTTTCGTCGTCGTGGCGGGAAACATCCACCAATCCCTGCGCCGATCGGTCCTGGAGCGCACCGAGGAGGTGGGGCTCCTGAAGGCGATGGGGGCGGACCCCGGATCCATCCGGCTGGTCTTCGTGCTGGAGGGACTCTTCATCGGCCTGGCGGGGACCTTCTTCGGCCAGCTCCTGGGCTTTCTGGTCGCGGGACGGGTCAACGAGATCTTCACCGTCACCGAGTGGGCGCTGAACATGGGCATCGCCCTGATCAACACCCTGCTCCGTCCCTACATCCCCTCGGGGCTGGGAGGCCCGGTATCGCTGTTCTCCCCGGCCTACTTCTACCTCTCCGAGGTTCCTTCCCGGACGTACCTGTCCGAAGCCCTCTTCATCCATTGTGTCGCCCTGGGAGCGTCGATTCTGGCGGCCTGTTTCGCCTCCCGCAGGGTCTCGTCCATCAGGCCCGCGGAGGTGCTGCGCCATGACTGATCCGATTCTCGTCCTGGAAAGGGTGAGCAAGACCTATTCCAGCTCCTCGGAAGACCTGGAAATCCTCCGGAACGTGTCGTTTTCCCTCCCCGGGGCCTGCATCGCCGCGGTTACCGGCGAAAGCGGCTGCGGCAAGAGCACCCTGCTGAACCTGATAGGCGGTCTGGACGCCCCCAGCTCCGGCTCCATCCGGGTGGGGGCCCGGGAGATCGGAGGCCTGGACGAGGAGTCCCTCACCGGGTACCGGCGGAACTTCCTGGGTTTCATCTTTCAGTTTCACTTTCTGTTGAAGGAATTCACCGCTCTGGAAAACGTCATGATGCCCGCCCTCATCGCCGGGGTGCCCCGGCGGGAGGCCCTTCCCCGGGCGGAGGCTCTGGTGGAGCGGGTGGGTCTGAGGGACCGGAGAAACCACTATCCGGGGATGCTCTCCGGGGGAGAGAGGCAGCGGGCGGCGGTGGCCCGGGCCCTGGTGAACGACCCTCTTCTCATCCTGGCGGACGAACCCACCGGCAACCTGGACGAAGGCAATTCCCGGGTCATCGAAGAGCTTCTGTTCTCCCTGGTCCGGGAAAGGGGAAAGACCCTGGTCCTGGTCACCCATGATATGGCGCTGGCCGCCCGGGGTGACCTGCGCTTCCTGCTGCATCGGGGAGAGCTGTCCCGGATATGAACCGCGCTCCCCTCACGGTGGCCGGCCGTTATCTCCTGGCAGCCCGGAAAGGTTCGGTCCGCCGGATCCGCGGCGCCGCCGTCGCCGTGGCGCTGAGCCTGGTGCCCCTCATCGTGGTGATGGAGGTCTCCGGGGCGATGATCCGGGGCATCACCGCCCGGTACCTGGAACTGGGGACCTACCATCTACAGATCCTCCCCTTCTCGGACCTGCGGGAGAAAGAACTCTCCCGGATCGCCGGGAGTCTGCGGGACCGGGGGGAGGTTCTGCTGATGACCCCGGAGCGTCAGGGGCTGGGCCTGGCCTATTCCGGCAGGGGCAGGACCGGGGTGACCATCCGGGCGGTTCCGGAGGACCTCTGGGAAAGGGACGGGGGGCTGCGCCGGTATCTGGAGATCCGGGCGGGCTCCTTCGATCTCTCCGGACCGGATTCGGCGGTGG
>Ga0302238_1001593_pt1 | contig 17965 bp, 12 predicted proteins | sample AAG_UR_Asn_MG_FD_193527 | JGI IMG/M metagenome (GOLD analysis project Ga0302238, IMG submission 193527) | Enriched activated sludge microbial communities from anaerobic digester in WTTP, New Holstein, Wisconsin, United States - AAG_UR_Asn | ecosystem: Engineered > Bioreactor > Anaerobic >...
GTTGGCGATTTAAAAACTAAATGCCTTTGTGGTTCTGACCTTTGCCATAATCTTTGAAAAGCATCGGTTAGCTTTTGGATTGCTTCCTTTTGAAAGTCTAATGGGCTAAATCTACTCATGCCGATATAATATTGTAAATGTTTTTATAAATTTCAAGAATTGGTTGGGGAATAGTTTTGATAGTCAAGTTTGGAATATGGTCAAACAACCCTTCAAAATCACTTGAATTACCCCAACTAAACAAATAAAGTGAGATTGGTTTTTGCACTGCTTCAACTTTTTCTAAAAAAGTATTCATTTCGTCCATTTCTTCTTTGAAATAGACTGCTGTCACTTTTTCTGAATTTTCAAAGAATTGGAAAAATTGAGTTGCTTCAATTTCGTTAAGAGTATTTTCGGCAATTGCAAGTAAGTAACCTGCTTTGTGTGCCAATAAAGATTTATCTTCATCAGAAGCAGAAAGTATATTGTTTTTTCCAACAAATGAAGTTTTATAATACTTCAAAGAATTTCCTAAAGGTTCAACAATTCTATTTTTTGAATTTTTGTAACCTGTAATAGCTTTTTTACATCTAGGATATGTTACTTCAGTGCAAATATTACCTTCATCATTTGTGCAAATAATGTTTTGCAAATTAAAATCTATTTTGTTCAGTTCTAAACAGGCTTGAAGAGTTGTCCCTGAACCTGCAAAAAAGTCTAAAATTATAGCGGAATTATTAGTTGAAACAGAAATTAAATCTTTTATTAATTCTACTGGTTTTGGATTTTTAAATGCTCTTGAACCCAAAATGTCCTTTATTTGAGCCGTGCCGTTTCCACTTGAATATTCGGGCTTATAAAATAATGATTTTGGCTTCCTTGAAGGAATTTCATTCAGTTCTGGTCTTTGCTTTTTGTATAGTGAAATTCCATTATTTGTTCGACTAATAATAACATCTGTAATTAATCTTTTTCTATTATTCTCAGAAAATCCCCAGCGCCATCGACCATAATCATCACCCGACATTGGTAGAACAACTTCAAAACCAACATTCTCATATTTTAGAATTAATTCCGATAAATAATTATCATCAAAGGTTTTGGTTTCTTTATTATAAATTCTTGAATGCTCTTCTTTTGTTATCGTTGACGCAAAATCGTCTTTTATTAGAATTGGGTAAAACATTTCAGCTCTATCTTCTCGCTTATCTTCTTCCCCAGTTGCACGCATTGGAGCTCCCTTTTTGAAAAACCCTATTTCGTCTTCTTGCCATTTTTCCATTTCAACTTCATCTAATTCAAATTCATTGAATTTACATTTTGAAATGTCTTTTGCATAAACTACAGTATATTCATGAGTTCCAGCAAAACCAAATTGGTCTTGATTACCTTTTAAATTCATAATTGTTGGCAAAATTGCAACTTGATTTGAATCACCAAAAACCTTTGATAGTATTAAAACAAGATTCGCTAATTCATTATCATCAATGCTCACAACAATTTTACCAGTATCTTTTAATAATCCTTTTGCAAGCTCTATTCTTTTAAACATAAAAGAAAGCCAATAGCTATGTCTTAATGGGTGGTCTTTTGGCACTGCTGTCCCATCGGGAAATCTATCAATAATTCTTTTGTCTTTGTATGTGAAACCATCTTTTCCAGTATTGTATGGAGGGTCAATGTAGATAAGGTCAATTTTTTCTTTGTGTGTGTAATTCAAACAAGTTAATGCGTGATAATTGTCACCTTCAATTAAAATATGAGTAGGTTTGCTATCGTCATTTTTAATTGCTTTTTCATTAACTTCTTCTAAAACTGGTAATTGATTTTCACTTTCTTCTTCGAATGCTTCTGGTACATCCATCCAAACCAAACCATATTTTGCAGTCTTAACCCTGTTATTGGCAATTTCTAACTGCTTTTGCAGTTTTTCAATTTCGTTGAGCAGTTCTTGCTCTTTTGTTAATTTACTCATTGTCTTTATTTCGTTTTTCGAGCAATTCTGCTACCTCAATATCTAATATTTTAGCAATTTCATAAAGCACTTCAAGTCTTGGTTGTTGTCGGTTTTGTACATATCCATTCACAATACTGTAACTCTTTCCGAGTTGCTCAGCCAACCAAGTTTGCTTTATTCCTTTTTCTTCAAGTACTTCTTTAATTCTGTTCATTTTGTCAGAATAATTAAACCGCTAAAATAGTCAAAATTTTTCAATATAGCGTTTTTCAATATAAAAAGTGTTTGAATAATCAACGGTCCGTCTGTGGGTCGGCAAAATGAAGGCTCTTTTGGCTTTGGGAAGCGTTGGCATTTGTGTCGGGCAAAGACAAATGTGCCTGAATGTGCGGTGGGTTTCTGTTTTCTTTCTTGTATTTATGCAGCAAAAATTCTTTTATCATTCAGTCGTCTGTTTTGTCTTTTTACAATGAACGCTAACGGTTGGCGGTATGGACAGTAAGGGATTGCGGGCGATGTCCTATCAAGTTACACGAAAATTGAAGCGGGCAACAAACCTTCGCATACCACTGAAACCCTTATTGGCTATACCGCGTGTTAGCTGCTGTATTTTTATAAATTAATTGTTCTTTCTATGTTTATTTGCTCTAAAAAAGTTTCATCGTGCGAAATGACAATCAATGTACCCTGATAATCATTGATGGCATTTGTTAGTATTTCTATGTTATAAATATCCAAATTATTGGTCGGTTCGTCCAAGATTATGATGTCTGGCGATTGATTGTAAATGCTTAAACAACATAACATCAAACGCATTCTTTCCCCACCACTTAAAGCATTGCAAGGCTTGTCCCAATCTTCTTTTGGGAACAAAAACCTATTTAGTCTTATTTTTATTTCGTGTTCCTGCAATGCAAAAGTATTAAATTGCTGTGACTGCTCATAAACTTTTCGGTTGTTATCTATTAACGAATAATCTTGGTCAATATAAACCGATTTGTTTTCTGCAATAAAGACTGTGCCGATTTGCGGTACAAGATATCCCAAAATCATTTTTATTAAAGTCGTTTTACCAGAACCGTTTGCTCCTTTTACAGATATTCGTTCCCCACTAACAATTTGAAAATTCAAATTTTCTCTCCATAAATAGTTTTCGGTTGTGTACCCGAAATTAATACTATTTGCAATAAAAAGATTTTTGCCTCTATGAAGTTTTGAATTGTCAAATCCAAACTTCATTTGGTTAATTTCAGAAAGGGAAGAACGCAACTTTTGTAATTCAGTTCTGACAATTCCTATTTTTTCTGTGTGAACACCCGCTATTTTAGCAGTACTTAACTCTGCACTGTTTTTCATAGCATTGGAAACTATTTTAGGAAGCCCCGCTTTACCACTACTTTTTTTTGCTCGTGTGTCCAGTTTTCTTTGACGTTCCAAAGTTTCACGTTGTTTCTCTTTGGCTTTTTTCAAGTCCTTTTCCTTGCTTTGAATATCTTGGTTAAGCGCATTTATTTCAATTTGTTTTTGTTCCTTATAAAAGTCGTAATCACCACCATAGACTTTAATTCCATTTGAGTTTAATTCGCAAACGGTATCTAAGAGGTTCAGTAATTTTCTGTCGTGGCTTACGATAACCAAAGTACTTTCTGTAGATTGAATATAATCATACAACAGTTGCCTGCCAAAAATATCCAAATGATTGCTTGGTTCGTCCAGCAAAACCAACTCATATTGATGGATAGAAATGCCTGCGAGAAAAACTTTTGTCTTCTGTCCTCCACTAAGGGTGTCCATTTTTTGAGACAAGTCTAAATTGGATAAATGCCAATAGTTCAGAGCATCTTTACAACGGTCTTCTAGTGTCCAGTCATCATTAAGCAGGTTGAAATTTTCTTCACTTATGTTTCCGTTCAAAATTTCATTTAAGGCATTTAACTTATTTTCAATCCTTAATGCCTGAGCAATGCTCAAATGGTTAAACTGTCCGCAAATTTGTGGGATATAATACGGTTCCGCATCAACATTTATTTTACCGCCTGACGGTTCTAATTCTTTAGCAATAATTTTCAACAACGTTGATTTTCCAACTCCGTTGCTACCAATCAAAGCTATTTTGTCGTGGTTGTTTATCGTTAGGTTGATGTCAGTAAACAGCAAATCTTTATTAGGGTGTGTATATGATACACTATGTAAAGTCAACATAATTTCTTTCTTTATAAAAAATGAAACACTCACAGCAAAATATTCTACTGTACTTTTTTATCTATATGTGAAAGAAATTATTTTTTCATCCCTACTGACTGTTTAGTTTTAGATTTTGCAAATATATAAAATTATGTGGCAGCTTCCTAATATTGCAGCTAACGGTTGGCAAATAGGCGCAGGCAGGGAGTTTAACCACTGAACTTGCCACGAAGAACTGAACTTCAAATTTAGCACTTTCCTGTCTAACGAAGCACGTAAACCCTGCTTGAGCTTATTTGCTGTTACAAGCTGGCCTTCTTTCTTTTCAAGCGACTTACCTTTATTATTATCAATCAGTTCTGTCATTCTGCTTTCGCCTGCCGGGTTGCGTTTCGGCAAAGTTTTATTTTTGTTTAATGGGGAAGATTTTTTGTTTTTTCTCAAGGACGTGGAAAGCATACTCTTTTGCAAGCTTTGGTTTGTGTATGGGCTTGTGCGGCTTGCAAATGTGTATGCTTTGATTGGAGAAATCACTTTAGTTACTATTTTAAAAATCTTAATTCAACTCGTCTATTTTTCTTTCTTCCTTCATCAGTGGAATTATCTGCAATATTTCTGGTTGCTCCATATCCAATAATTGTAAAAATTGCAGGATCACACCCTTGTTTTATAAGGTAATCTTTTACATTATTTGCTCTAGTTTCGGATAATATTTGATTTTGTTTTTCAGTGCCTATGTCATCAGTATGACCAGATATTTCTACTTTCAATTCGTTTTTAATAATAATATTTGCTACTCTTCTTAATTCAGGTAAGGATTCATCTAATAAACCAGCTGCGCCAAAATTAAAAAACAAGTTATTGATGGGAACAGCTGTTCCCTGTTCAATCATTTCTTTAAATGTAACCACATCAATATTCTGTTCAATTGATGTTGCTTTTGTCTCTTTTCTCAAATCTATGTTATTTGAAATTGGGAATAGTTCATTGTTATCTATATAATAACCATAAATTTTACCTAAGGGTAAAATGATATAGAAACTGCCATCAATAGGGTTAGAATTTGATTCGCCTATAATTTTATTAGCTTCCAAATCTTCCCAAGAAATCATTGCACTAATAGGCTTGTTGCTTTTATCAACTAACTTACCTGATATTGTGGCAACATAATCTGGTTTAAGATAATCTGGGATTTTGAATGAAAAAATATCTTTCCCTGTCCCTTTTGCTAATGTTATGTCGTATAGAGATGTTGTTGCTTCTGCAAAAGCATTTTTCAAATCATTAGATGACTTTGAGTGATAAAAATTTCCACCTGATAATGATGCTATTTGTGCGAGATCACTGTATGCCTGAGAATATTCATTTACTTCTAATGCTATACATTGATGAGGTATTTTACTAATCCCTAGTTGAGAAATAGTTTTTAAAAACATATCAAATGACATATTACCATTTGCATCCCCATCAGACATTAATATTACCATTTGATTTTTGGATGCTCTATTTTTATTTGCTGACATATATTTGTTTGCCTCCAAAATGGCTTCATACATTGGAGTTTGTCCATAGTCTCGTAAATTCAATATAAATTTCTCTAATTGATTATAATCTTCAGTAAAATCAATTCTATCAAAGATTAGTGAGTTATTATAACCAGGAAAAGTAAGTATTGCTACTTCAGAATAATTTTGAATAGCTGTTTTGCAAGTTTCTAAAGCAGCAACCTTTAAAGCATCCATGCGTGAGCCACTCATGCTCCCTGAAATATCTAAAACTAAGACAAGGCTTGATAACTCCATCTTTTTTTTGTTTGCCGAATAAAATGCATATTCTCCATCTGTGGAAAATTTAAAACCCCAGTCTTTATTAACCGTATTAATATTCTTTCCCATATTTATTGGAGTTGCCCAATGAGTCCATGACGAGTCGTTTAAGCGTTGGGTCATAAATACATCTGTACTACCAATACCATAATGACCATCAGAACTAAAATATAATGTTCTGCCATCTGGATGCAGAAATGGAGATCGTTCAGTATATGGGGTATTGATTTGATTTCCTAAATTAATAGGATTAGACCATTTATTCCCATCAAGCTTTTCAGATATATATATATCTGTTGGGTACTCATTATCCCCACGATACAGCCCTTGATTGATAGAATTCACATTGAGTCCACCGGGTCTTGAAGATGTAAATAGTAACCCTTTTCCATCGGCAGTAAAGGAAGCGTCACCTTCATAATATTCTGAATTGATAGGATAAGGAAATGCTACTGGGTTGCTCCAACCATACCGTGTTTTTAAGCTGTAGTATATATCACCACCATTATCATTACGCCAAAGTAAAAGTATATTTCCATCAGCAGAAATAGCCATTGGTGCCTCATTCCCATCAGCTGTACTTAAATCGGCTAATAATTCCGGAGATGACCATTTATCATTTATCCAATCAGCAGTATAAATATCTTCACCGCCTAAACCATCAGGGCGTCCTTTTGAGCAAAAGTATAATTTTTTCGAATCATAAGATATAACTGGGCTATAATCATCAAACTCTGAATTTACTTGAGTAAGGGATTCGAAAATTATTTGCTTCTCATTTTTTTCAAGCACACCAATAATCTTATCAAAACGTAATGCCATTTCGGGAAAATAGGGTTTGTATTTTTTATAAATACTTGATGCATTAGACCAATCTCTATGAATAATAAAACGCTCGGCAAGTTTCTGAACACAGACGAATGCTATTTCTTTTGGTGCATTATTCTTAATAAAATTCTCATATAGTACTGTATTAAATTGCCTAACTCCAATATCTATGTTCAAATCATCTAGTTTTTTTAAACTCTCAAATTCATTTTCAATTTTTGTTTTATAGTTCGCTGAAAATATTTTCAAGTGCTTATTATACATTTCTGTGTATGTATTTATATCCCCATCCTGAAATAAAACATCAAAATATTCATCTATATTTTTCTCAAAACCTTTAATTCCAATTTCTTCAATAAAACGATCCATTTCAGTTATTAAACCTTCATTTTTAATTATCGTAAGTAAAGAATCTTGTATGTTTTTAAGATTCTTATTGTTAGGATGCTCTTTTATAGCAACCCAATAATCTTTTATACTATTTGTTTTTACAACATCTTGAAACAGCAAATTATCAAACTTAATTATTGCTTCAGAAAGAAAGGAGCTGTTTGGATACTTTAATATAAATTTCTTAAATGCGTCTGAATTATTCATTTTTTTAGCATCATTAAAAGCCAATTCATCACGTTTTTGAATAGCTTCTTTTTTTTCAACTGCCTCAGGGTATTTATTTATAAAATACTGGTATGAATCAATTGTGTTAATCCTTATTGCTTCTGAAAATGCTAACTTATTTCGCAATGATACAGCATCATTCAATAAGTGTGATTTAGGATACTTATCAATATATTCTTGATAGGAGCGAATTGAATTAATATCTTTTGAGTTTGCAAATTCTAATACATAAACGTTACTCCAAGCTGATTTCAGTAAATCATCTGCTTGAAAATAATTATCAATTAACTTAAGTGAGTTAAAGTCATTAATAAACTTCTGATATGAATCAAGTGTATTTATTTTTTCAGCTATATTAAAAGCAATGTCATAAATTGCCCTTTGTGCTTTTATTTTCCATTCTAAAGCATTGGTAAAGTAAAGAATGTAATTTTTAAAACAATCTATTGTATTTTTATCCTTACAATCATTATAAGCCAGATTATAACATTCTTCTTTAATTTTCGATAAGCTTTCTATTGTGTATCCCTTTTTGCTGTATTTTACTTTTTCTTCATTACCTAAATCATTAAATACCTTAATAGCGATTACATTATATTCATAGGCTTTGTAAGGATTATAACCCTTGTATTCTTTAGAGTTATATAGTTTTGCATATGCATAATTTAACTCAATATCATCTTTTTCTTTCTCATACTTCTTAGCCAATTTCTTTTCTGCCTTTGCGAACTCTAGCTTATCTATATGCTTAAGGAATGCATTTGATTGGGCATTTGAAGATAAAATGCCAAATAAGAAAAAGGATAAAATGCAAAAATATTTTTTAGTCATAACTATAATAAGATTCGTAATTTCAAAAATATTGGACTTCACATTGATGTTTTTAATAACTCACAACCAAACTTGTTAGCGTTTGGTTGTGAGTTGGGTTTATTAAAGTAATAGCAACTTATTGATAATTGGAAATATACTCTTGGCTATTAGTCACCGTATTCTTCTACTACTTCTACTACTTCTGCTACTTCTTCATCAGTAGCTTCTTCCGAAGTCGCGGCACTTATTACAATCACTATATCTCCACTATTCATTGCTATTCTAATCTCTTTTTTTCCATCAGTAAATATAAAATCATCATCACCACTTCTGTTTTCGTCTTTTTTATATCCGCTAAGTTTGCTTTGAATTGCAGAGAATACAGCATCCTCCTTACCATATCCTTTGCCACTCAATGATATTGAATATGCAAAGCCAGTAGGTTTATTCTTTCCATTAAATTTATACTCGGTGTCTGTGTATGTGTACCAACCAGATCCTTTTGTTACTGTTATTTTGTCGTACGCAGAACCTAGTACATAGAAACTATAACTCGCATCGTTAGTTATTTTTTTGCTTGATAATACTTCATGTTCTGAACTGTATTTTCCAAATTTTCTTTCTTGTAACTCATACTTTTTCATTACATCATCAAAAGTAGAATTGAACGTAAATCCTTCAGGACTATCAAAATTCAGAACGGATGTTATAGCACCAACATTAAAATAATCTGTATTAGCACTGCTATATTCAGATCCTCCTGTTAAAAAATATTGAACAAGGTCTCTTGAAACATCATCAAACTGCGGATTTATTACGTACTTTCCTTCTTTATCAATAAAACCAATTTTACTTGCGCTTACAACAAGTGCAAGTTTTCCATTGAAAGGAAGTGCAACATCAAATTGAGGGTTTATAACTATTTTACCATCCCTGTCAATATATCCGTAACTTTTACCTGATTGAACAGATGTAATTTTGTTGCCGTTGAAAGGGTATGCTTCTCCAAACTGAGGGTTAATAATTAATTTCCCATCTTTATCGCACCAGCCATATTTACCATCTTGACTAATAAGAAATAAATCTCCGTCTATTTGCATATTAGAAAATTGCGGATTAATTATGTATTTTCCGTCTTTGTCTATTACACCTTCTTTATTTCCGGATTCTACTACGCATCTTCCATTGCAAAAATCGTTCGTTCCATCAAACTGATAGTTGATGACAATCTTACCTTCTTTATCAATGAAGCCCCATTTTCCATCATTATTTCTTACACCACATTTTCCATCGCTAAAGTTTGAAACGGTAGAAAACTGCGGATTTATAACCACTTTTCCAGTTTTATCAACAAAACCCCATTTCTCTTCACCTTCTTCATTTACCATACTGAATGCAGCAAGACCTTCTTTAAAAATTCTAACTTCTTGAGCATCTTGAAGTGTAAATTTTATTTCGCCTTTTTTGTCAATAGCAGCAGGTGCGGCATTTTCGCTCACAACCCAAGCTAATCCATCACTAAAAACTGTCGCTTCTTTGTATTGAGCATTTATGGCATATTTACCATCATCAGTGATAAAACCAAACTTTGGTTCATCTCCAGATGTTTCAACCAATGCCAGTCCATCTCTAAAAACAGTGGCGTTCTTAAATTGAGGACTAATAACAATTTTACCTTCCTTGTCAATGTACTGAAATTCTTTTCCGCTTTTGACTGGAATTAATTTAACTTCGGAGATAGAATCTCCACCACCTCCGCAAGAGCTGAAGATGCTTGCAGCAACAATGGCTGCTACTAATTGTACTGTTTTTTTCATTTTTCTAAAATTTAAATTATGCCTACTCTTATCGCTTTTCGGCAACCGCGTTGTATTTATTATTGGAATTAAATTAAAACTGTTTTTTTGGGGTAATGGCTCTTTGACTTTTGCGAAGCTATGGCTTGTGTGCCGGGCAAAAGGCAATGTGCCATTTGTGTGTGTAGGATTTTAAAAACAAAAAATGTGGGTCGGCAAAAAATAAAGCTTTATCAGGTCGGCTTGTGTGGTTGGCAGTCATATCGATTGGTCTGTCTTTGAATGTCGTCTTGTCAATTTTCATGTCGCTGTCTTTTTCCTTAGGCTTGCTTGTAACGGATGGCGGTATGAAATCGTTGGGGATTGCGGGCTACTTTCCTGTCCAGTTACACCGAACTTAATGCGTGGCAGAATAATTAAATAATCACTTAAACCCCAATGTTTTATACCGCGTGTTACCGCCTGGTGTTCTTTGTTTTCCGCCATTTTTCTATCAATTTGCTACTTCGTTTCTGTCTGCCGTGCGTTGGGACAGACACACTCTTTGACAAGCTTTGGCTTTTTGTCCCACGGGAACAAAAGGCGTAGCTTCTGTTAGGAGCTCTTTTTGTGCTGGATACATATAGGTGTTGTCGAACAGCACGAGTTTGGCGTGATGTCGTTTGCAAGCGGCTATCACGTTTTGCATCATACGTGGAAATTGTGCTTCCCACAACGCACCATTAATAGGCAAGCCTACCGTAAAATACACGATGTCGCTTCCGTTTACTGCCGCATCGGTTTGGTCGGCATCCAATAAGTCGGCGGCCAGTAATTGGTCGGTTTCGTGTACTTTTTGCGGATGTCTACTCACTAAACGAATGTCGGATGTGAAGCGTAATTTGAGCTCTTTCGCCAATTCTGTGGCTATGGTGCCGTTGGCTCCTAATATGGTTTGCATCATGTATTATTGAGCCGACAAAGCGCCTGTATAACTAACAGTAAGTGCAGAGGTTTTTTGTACGTTTACTTCAAACGTTTTTGATGTGAGCACTTGACCACCGCTACCGGCGTACACTTGTACGGGCACCATTTCTACAATTTCTTCTCCATCTCGTTGAGTCCAACGTACGAAGTTCGTTCTTGAAGCGCCTGATTCTAATTTATTCGAAGGATCAATACTTTCGCCTTGTGTCCACATGTGGATAGGTCCCGACGAATTGTTTGTCATCGTTACTAAAATCATTTTTTCAACATTCTCGCCACAGTTACTTAATATAAAAGTAGAGGCGAGTAGTACCATAATACTTAAAAATTTCAAAGAAGTGGTTTTCATACTGGTAAGTTTTTTTAATGAATAAATAAATGGAAATCACTTGATTATCAAAAGGCGTTATGAGCACTTATGATGTGGCAAAGATAGTATCTTTTTTGATGTTTATAAAGCGTCTATTTTATTTAGGACTCAATTTTTCGTATTCCTTTTTTAAATCCACGCGTGCATCATCTACGAGCAAGGCTCCCAGACGTTCGGCGATTGAGTTGGAACTGTTGGCATACACGTCGTTCGTGTTGGGCACATTGCCACCGAATTGCTTATTGAAATCCCAATCTAACTTGAACATGACGTAATATTTTTTACCATTGGCTTGCGTACAGGTTAAGACATCGTAAAATGCTTTGTTTTTCTGCAACGTGCTCTGACTTTCGACGTAGATGTGTGCACCGTCCACCATTTTGCGCCGAATAATCAGATATTCTTCCGAAATAGCATGCACTACATATTCATCAATTAAGTCTTTCGACATATAATTGATATTCAATCCGTTGTGTTTTACGTAAAAGGCCCACAAACAGACATCATGCAGATTTTGCTTAATCGCTAAATTGTCGGGAAAGAGCTGAAATGCCTCCCACGCGGTGGCAAAGGCGCGCTCAAAATCGTGTTGATACAAATAGACATCTACCAAACGCATATAGGCCATTTCTTTGGTTTTATTGGCGTTGGTAGGATTCAGTGCGATGGCTTGCTGAAAACACGAAACCGCCGAATCGAGTTTGTTTTCGTCCAGATACAGCACACCTAAAAAATGGTACGTGCCATGAAAGGCTGGATCTTCGTGTTGTGCTATGAGCAATTGCGTTTTAGCTTCGGCGGCGTTGCTATTGATTAACTCTAGCCCCTTGACAAATGCGGTGGGCGCTGTTTGTGCTGCCAAACTGCCACCAAGGACGCTTAGCCATACAAGCATAATTCCTGTGAACCAGTGATGTCTTGCCATAATTTTGGGATTTTTAGTTTGTGTTTAATAGCTTTAATTTATTGATGCACAAATATTTGCATTTGGTGGTTTCTGTTATTTTCTTTTGTTTGCTTAGTAATGAATCTATTTTTTATGTGTCACACATGCTCAAGTAATGATTTTTTATAAACTTCGAGTGCTCGTTTTCGTGCGAAATCATGTTCGACGATTGGAGGTAAATAATCTACCGTAAAATTACTAATCCATTTCTTAATATAACGCAGCTCGCCATCAAATCGTTTTGTTTGTTCGTGCGGATTAAATATTCTAAAATAGGGTGCTGAATCACAGCCGCAACCCGCTGCCCACTGCCAATTTCCATTGTTGGAGGAGCATTCGTAGTCCAAAAGTTTCTCAGCAAAATAGGCTTCGCCCCATCGCCAGTCTATCAACAAATGTTTAGTAAGGAAACTTGCCACAATCATCCGCACGCGGTTGTGCATCAATCCTGTTTGATTCAACTCCCTCATACCTGCATCTACAATGGGATAACCTGTTTCTCCGTCGCACCATTTTTGAAATTCAGCTTCATTATTGCGCCAAGCTATGTAGTCATATTTCTTTTTGAAACTTCTAGTTTCCACAAATGGGAAATGAAAAAGTATCATCATAAAGAAATCTCTCCAGATTAATTCATTCAACCAGACTTCGTTTAATTCAACAGCCACGGCTGTCAGTTCTCTGATACTGAGAGTTCCAAAACGCAAATGAATGCTCAAGTTACTTGTTCCAGTTATGGCTGGAAAATTTCTTGTCAGGTGGTAATTGCGAATGATGGTCTGGTTGATTTCAGCAGCAGGAATATTGTAAGTGGTTGTTTCAAAGCCTATTTCAGCTAGCGAAGGAATGCGAAAAGGTGTTGTTTTATGTAAATGAGCGAGTAGCGTGTTCGATGGAAACTGGTGAATCGGTTCATGTTGTAACCTTTGTTTCCAAATTTTTGAATACGGCGTGAATATCGTATAGGGCGTGCCATCTGATTTCATGACCTCATCTTTTTCAAAAATGACCTGATCTTTGAATGCGTGAAACCCGATTTGCTTGGTGCTCAACCACTCCTTAATTTCCAAATCGCGCGCAATGGCATAAGGCTCGTAATCGCTATTTGTATATACGTCGTGTACGTTATACGATTCCAAAATCGTTTTAAAAGCGTTCAATGGCTCGTCATGCAGAACTAATAAAGAGGACTGTTGTTGATGCAATTCGGCGGCTAACTGTGTTAACGTGTCATGAATAAACGACACACGCTTATCTTGTTTGGTGGCGAGTTTATCTAAAATGAGTTTATCAAAAATAAAAACCGGCAGCACGTCCTGCGACGCTTTCAACGCTTCATAAAGCCCGTGATTGTCGTGCAAACGCAAATCTCTGCGAAACCAGAATAGCGTTACAGGCTTTGATGCGTGGTGGCTAGGTAGTTGTTTTACAGGTTTCATAATACTAACGGTTTGCAATTTTTACTTACTACGCAAGAGATTTTAACTGCGTTTGAGCTTCGGCGGCGTTGCTATTTATTCGAGTTCAATTGTATCAATCGCCTTCATCAATCTGTCCGTTTCCGACAATGCCACAATAATTTTCTGATAATGCAAAATGTCGTCAAACTCCAACGTGCGTTCTTTGCGGTCTTTTAGCCATTTTTGGGCGGGTTGATAACCGCCAATAAAGAAATTCCAAGCCACTTCGGGCACATGGTCGAAATACTGTGTTTCGTTGATGTAAACTTTGCCGTTTTCGTATTTTGGTTTACTTACTTCGTTTGTTCCGTCAATCGGATATTGCGTGATGTATTGTTCTACGGTGGGCGATTCCAACAAATGAATCTGACGAATTTCTCCGCCTAATTTTACTAACTGCCAAAATGTTTCTACATCTTTTGGGTAAGGAACTCTTGGAAAGTCAATTTTTAGAAATTCTTTGTATTTCTCACGGTAAGTGAGCGAATGCAAAACAGCATAAATATAATCCAAAATATCAATTGGGGCAAAGGTATTTTCATCAGCTTCTTTCTCGTTTGTAAACCTTAATCCTAATCTCTCCGCTATTTGCTTAACAATTTCTGTGTTTAAGTTAGGTTGTCTTTCACTCGATTCATCAAGCGTTTGTTGCCCATAATTTTCTGAATATTTGTAGAGAGGAAAAATTGCAGATTGAGTAGTTCGTTCTCCGCATTTAGTTTCCATCATATATTTTGAGATATAGAAATGGTCACAAGTTTCAGATTTATTACTTCTTGCTGTAACTAAACCTATGTTTTTACGCTGAATAAATTCCTTCATTATTTTTGGCTGAGGACTAGAATACAATCCACGTGAATTACCAGTATATAGAGTCCATCTAGTATCAAAAGGGCGATAAGAAACTTGAGTATAGTTAATGTCTTTATTGTTATCTATTGCATCCTTTTTAGCAGTCTTATAAGTCCAATCTCTTGAATCCTTTTTGCGATTATATTTTATACGCCAATCAACTTCTTCAATAACAAGCAAATCCTGAATCTTAAATTGTTGCTCTTTTTTTGTGAATGAAATATTCAATTCATCATTAGCAGTTACACAACCTACCGTATAATGCATAATTAATTCAGAAACACTAAATCCTTTCTCGTATGTTTCAAAAAGGTTATTGTTTGAATTTACAAAAAAGAAGTAGGGACTTTCAGGCTTGATTTTGTTAAATGAAATATTAGCTAAATTGTTTTCAAGTAAATAGTTGTACTTCGTTTCTCTTTTGCCGTAAATATCTGTTGAATAAACTGTACCAAGCTCATTCTTTTTCTTTCGTCCAGTTTTTATAAAGATATTAATGGAAACGCCTTGTTGAATATCAAAAACGTTAACATCTGCACTTCCATCAGGGGATTTTTCTATTTTATTACTATTGCCGTGTAAATCTATAGTGTAAACCTTATCAAATGTTTTTAATAAGTTCCATCGCATTCCCCTGAATGTAGGATTGTCCAAAAAACCGTGTGGATTAATATATGCTAAAATTCCACTTCCGTTTTTTTCCAAAAAATGTTGACCGTAACGAATAAACTTTACGTAGTCATCATTTAACCAATGCTTCCTTTCACCGAAATGAACGCCATCGATATACTTATAATCTTCTATTAATTCTTTTATCCAATTTCCTTGATTAGCAGATATACCACTATACGGTGGATTTCCAATTACACACATTACCGGAGTATCACGTTTTATATGGTTTGCTTCGTTGGCTTCTGTGCTTAACCAATTGGCAAATAAAGTTCCTGTATCTGGGTGGCTTTCTTCAAGACTGTTTGTAAGGTAAACTCTAAAACGTTGGTCTTTGGTGGGTTTAAAGCCTGTTTCTTTCAATAGTAAATCGAGTTTGAGGTGTGCCATAGCGTAACTTGCCATTAGCAACTCAAATCCGTTCAATCGTGGAATTAAGTGATTTTCCACATAGTTGCTCCAAACGCCTTGTTGTCCTTCAAATTTTTTGTGAATCAGTTTGATAATTTCCGCTAAAAAAGTGGCTGTTCCTGTGGCTGGGTCAAGTATCTGAACACGATGTACTTCTTGTTCAATCTTTTTAATGTTGTCGGAATAGCGTTTGTCGGTGGATTGAACGCCCACTTGTATTTTTGTTTTGCTTGTGTCGGCAAGTCCTTGTGGTAAGTCAAATTCGGTTTTTAGAATATCGTCCACAGCACGCACTATGAAATTTACTACAGGGGCAGGCGTGTACCATACGCCACGCGTTTTGCGTAGTTTGGGGTCGTATTCGCTCAAAAAATCTTCGTAAAAATGGATAATTGGATCTTCCATTTTGGTGGCTTTGCCATAGTTTTTCAACATTTCTTCTACGTTGCAAGCCAAAAATATATTTACCAAGTCGTCCACAATCCATTTTATACGGTCGTCCACATCTATTCCAGCAATGTAACCAAAGAGTTTGCGTAAAAATGGGTTTGATTTGGGAATGAGTTCTGCTGCTTCCTGTCGGCTAAAAGTGGTTAAACTTGGGTCGTTCAGTCGTGCTGCAAACATACCATACGCAATGGTTTGCGCATACACATCGGCAAATCCTTTGGGCGTAATGTCGTGGATAAGAATTTCCTTGAAAGCGTTCATTTGGTCTTTCAGCGTGCTATCTTCGCTGTTTTCTTCATCGCTGTTCAACGCTTTTTCAATCACTTCCGACAGCAAACGAGCTTTGCCCGCCATCATTTCTGCCAATTTCTTGGAGCTTTTTATGGTCTGTCCGTGATGCGAACAAAAATCTTTGATAAAATTCTCGAAACTTGCAAAATTGTCTGTCAGCGGCTTAATGCCTTTGTCGGTAATTTCGCCAATCGTAATTGTGCTTACAAATTCTCCTTCGCGATAAAGTATAAAAGTGAGATAATCGGTAAAAATCAGATTACTAAGCGACGCTTTGTAACGGTCGAATTGTTCCTTGTTTCCTGTTTTTTTGAGCCCTTCAAGGTCACGGTCGCCAATATCTTTTGCCTCGATAAAACCAACGGGAATATCTTTTGTGGTTAAAATGTAGTCGGGCGCGCCACAGCTTTGTCGTTTTGGTTCGTTGGTTGCTTTTATTGTCGGTATAATACTCTCAATTAGCTGTTCTAATACTCCACGAAAAGTATGTTCAGTCGCATTTCCAGCTTTGAACTTTTGGTTTATATTGTCAATATATTGGTCTAAATTCATTTTTTTAATCCTTTTCAAATAACTACAAATGTATCAATTTCCTGCGGTGCGTTGGCAAGAAAACTGCTCTTTTGCAAGCTGAAGCATCGGCTTGTGTGTCGGGGCTTGCAAATGTGCAGTTTTGTGCATCGACTTTTCATTATTTCGTTTTTGTTTTTCTGTCTTTAAGTAGCAAATTGTCCGCTGTGTCGTCTTTTTTACACTTGGCGGTAACGGACAGCGGTATGTTTTTGTTGCCGATTTCGGAGCACGTCACTGTCAAACCGTGATAAAGTTTAAAGCGAGCCACAGCCGTTGATTTCAGCACCATCTCGGCAATAAAACATACCGCATGTTATGGGCTGGTTTTCCTATTTTCTTCGGTTTTTTGTCATTTAAAGTCAAAATAATACCATTACAAGAAAGCCGCCCCACCCAAAATTGCTCCAAATACTGTGATTAGTAAAATAATTCCTATTAAGGAAATTACTAAGCCAGCAATTGATAATCCTTTTGGTGTTTTGAAAACTCCTACAAATGAAAATATTAAACCTAATAACCAAAGAATCCAACCTAAAACCGGAACCCATCCAAGAAAGATTGCAATTAAAGCAAGAACAAAACCTGCTGTCCCGATACCATTAGATTTTTTTTCGGTCTGATTAATAATCACTGTTTGACCTTGTGGATTTTGATACTCTTGTGTCATATTTTTAATAAATTTGATTTTCCTACTCATATGGCTTTTCGGTGTCGCCCCGTTTTTCGAGTGGTTTCTGGTCTCCACTTACATTTTTGTTTCTAAACAACTGTCAAGAATTGTTAACCCATATGTCGGTGGTTCTCTTGTCTGTGTCATTCCGTTGTGTCGTTTCTTAAACTTGCCCATAACGTTCGGCGGTATGTGTTGTTGGCGCCGCTTCGGGGTGGCGCGTGTTTTTGCACTCGTGGTGCGATGCAGGGTTATGATTGTTACTTGTTTATTCTCGCGTTGGCAAAAACCGTGACACCAGGA
>Ga0302238_1001594_pt1 | contig 17953 bp, 15 predicted proteins | sample AAG_UR_Asn_MG_FD_193527 | JGI IMG/M metagenome (GOLD analysis project Ga0302238, IMG submission 193527) | Enriched activated sludge microbial communities from anaerobic digester in WTTP, New Holstein, Wisconsin, United States - AAG_UR_Asn | ecosystem: Engineered > Bioreactor > Anaerobic >...
ACAATGGCAATTTCTTTTGAGGAATAGCTCTTTTGTCCAAGAAGACCCAGAAGTTTCTTCTTCCCTTTGGCGTCAAGGTTTTTCCATGCAAGATAGACGAGGAGCGTCGGTTTCTTTTCTGAAAGGTCTGAGCCGACAGGTTTACCGAGTTTCTGTTCATCTCCGAAAATTCCGAGCCAGTCGTCTTTCAGCTGGAAGGCTTTCCCGGACAGCAATGCGAAGTCACCGAGTTTCCTGACGCGCATATCGTCTGCGAATTTCGCAGAACCAAGTCCGATCAGCGCGCCGGATTCGGCACAGTAGCGGAGCAGAGCACCTGTCTTCAGTTCAAGCATCTTCTCTATGGCGACAGGCGAGATCCTCTCAAATTTAAGCAACGGCATTTCGATATCGAGGGCTTCACCGCTTATCAGGTTGCGGTTGACATGTTCATGCAATCTTCGGCTGAGATGGATCGTGAGTTCCGGCGTTACACCGGCGTCAACCGATTTGAGCATCATGTTAGAGGCCCATGCCTGCTGGATGTCGCCTGCGAGCATCGCAAGATTCTTTCCAAAGGCATCAGCCTCTTCATTCTTCATCTTGAATTTCTTCTTTGCATCATTCTTCATTATAAAATGTGCAGAAGGCTTTCCGCGGCGCAGGTTGTCGTTGTCGATTATGTCGTCGTGGACAAGTGTCCAGTTGTGGTAGATCTCCACGGCTGCGGCTGCGAACTTCGCAGATTCAGGTCTGCCGCCGACAAGTCCACATGACCATAAGAGAATGGCTGGTCTCAGGCGTTTGCCTCCCCTGGAGGGATAATCGATGACAGCATCCCTCAAATATGCAGGCAGGATTTTATCCGGGAAGTCGTCTTTCCGTATCATCCCGTCTGTCATGCCGGAAATCTTCTGGAGCTCTGTTGTGAAGATATGTTTCATGTTGATCATTGATTTTGTTTAATATGCTTTGCAAAGTATATTAATTCCAGTTGCATCGGTAACTAAGTATAATGGCTTGTAAGGATATATGCGTTAATGAGGCGTTTTCGGACATTCATCAGGGATACCAGGCGTCGTTTCTACGAGGGGCCGGACTGGATCGAACTTCCTGGATACATTAGGAATTCATCCTACCGATCGCCGACGCTTCTGATCATGGCATGGACCTACGCATATTATACGAGCTTCTTCACGATTCCGGGGCGCATAATCATCGCCATAAGCTTCCTGATCGTTTCATACAGCCTGACGCTCCTGCAGAATCCCATAAGGCTCATGGCTTTCTCCCTTCTTGCGATATTCGCATCAGACTTCATAATCGGATTCCTTCTCCGTCCGCGTCTCAGGATCAGGAGGGAACTTCCTGTGAGGGCGAGGGCGGGAAGCAAGGTGAGGATAGACTACTATGTGAAGAACATCCGCAGCATTCCAGCCTGGAACATTCATTTGGACAATTACATGCCCGGCTCAAGCATCAAGCATGCGGATACTCCTGCCACTGCGGAATACATCCCCGCGGAAACCGAGATCAACCTCAGCTCCTATCTCATGCCTGAAAAAAGGGGGGTATACAACATGCCCGCTCCAGTAGCTGATTCGACTTTCCCATTCGGAATATTCCGCTGGATTTCCCGAGGGCATGAGATGCAGAGACTTCTTATTTATCCTGACTACAGGATTCTCAATTCCGTGAGCCTTCCAGTCGGGCAGCGCTACCAGCGGAACGCCAATCCTCGAGTCTCAAAGGTTGGGGAATCGATGGAGTTCCTCGGTTGCCGCCAGTTCCGGACTGGAGACAATCCCCGTCACATCCACTGGCCGAGTACTGCGAGGACAGGAGAACTGATCGTCCGCGAATTCCAGGAGGAATATCTTTCAAGGATGGCGATCATCGTCGATACTTCAGCGCGCGGTCCGAGTTTGCTAAGACGCTTCATATCCATCAAGGATTTTGTCTACACCGATCTGGAGGCGGCTCTTTCGCTTTCAGCGGCAATTTCCGAACATTTGCTGAGGGGCGATTTCGTGGTCGACATATTTGCTGCCGGACCTGAGATATACCATCTCAAGACCGGCAGGAGCCTGGCACAGTTCGAGAACATCCTCGATATCCTTGCATGCATTGAACCTTGTCCCGGAGAATGTTTCGGCAGGCTGAAGCCGGAGATACTGAATGAGATCTCATGCATCGGCAGTGTGATCGTGATTCTCCTGAAATGGGACAAGACCCGTGAAACTCTAATAAGACAGCTTGTCGAGGCAGGTACGGCTGTGAAGACGATTGTATTGCTCGATGACGGTGTGGAGGGACATCCGGAAGCGATAAACATAAACTGCAAGGACGTGCTTGCAGGGAACGTGAAGGAAATTTAGGATTGGAAGGTTGGGTATTGGTTTCAAGAATATGTTTGTAGTCAAGTCCGTAAGGTCTGTTCTTGATTTTTTCCCCAATCTGAAAATTGGAACTTGTTTGAGGTTTGCCCGTCACGGCGGATTGGAGCTTGAAATTTAAAAGGTGGGTTGATGGATGAGAATGGAAAACTGAATGGGAATCCGGTTCTAAGGAAGGACAGGATGTTCGTACTGCTTTCCGCAGGGATGATCCTTCCCGCGGCATTCCTTCTTTCTGCAACGCTGAACCTGCCGCACGTGATGGTCATATGCGCTGTCGGGCTCTTTATCTCGATAATCTCCAGAAAGGCGGTCAAGTTCACGGACCGTTCAATCATCTACAGCATTGTGACCTCTCTTGTCCTTGCCGTGATTCTTGATCTTGCATTCCCTGTTGACAGGAACAGGTTCATCCTGCTGGGCGATATCTTCTCTACCAATGTAACCGCTCCCTTCCTCCTGTATATGGCGGTGCTTATCACATTCTTCGAATTCAATCCGTATAGCACAGGAGTGGCGGCTTCGTTTTCCCTTTTTGCCCTGATGCTCAGCAGTGACATAACCCTCAACACCCAGCAGACCGACGGATTGCTCTTCTTTACTTCGCACACTAGGGAGTTCAACAGGATCTTCGCGGTGACGATCATGGTGGAGGTGATCTTCATTATCCTTTCCCTGCAGCCCAGGAGACTGCTCTGCACAAGCATGCAGGGTAAATGGGAGAAGCGGCTGGTGCTGGTCTTTGCCGTCATGTTCACTGTTTTTATCGGAATCACTGGCTACAATGTTTTTCGCAGCTTTGAGGAGGACATTAGGAAATTCGAGAACATGTTCCTTCGGTTCGGCATGCGGAGATATTCGAGCTCACGCTATGTGGTCTTCTCTAAGGAGGTCAATCTTAACCGCGTATTGTCTCCGGAGCTGGGAAGGGATAGGAACATGGTCGTACTGCGCGCAGAGTCAAAGTCACCTCCGGGATATCTGAGGGGAAGGGCCTATACCAAGTACTATGACGGCAGATGGACGAATCCTGATGTGCCGTTCCAGAAGCTTCCTTTCATTGCTTATGAAGGCGTGATCGCAATAAAGAGCTTCTACTACAAGGGAGGCGAGAAGGCGTCGGAGCATTCCGTGAGCATCTTTCCGGCCACACGTTTCTCAAGCGATGTACTCCTTGTCCCTGGTGGCGGGAACAGGATAGACATTGTTGCAGACCGTCTTAATGCTTCACCGGATGGCACCCTGGTTCCTGAAGAATGGGAGAAGGACGGAGGATACACGGTGTTCCTGCCCAACCTCTCAGGAGATGGCGCCTTCCCGGCTCCGGAAAAGGCTGACGATTCGAACCTTGTCAGTTTACCCAGTAAAATTTCCAAGGAGCTTGATCCACTGGTCGATTCATTGAAGGAAGGACCTCCGGTGACGGATCGCCAGGCCCTTAAGAGACTTTCCGGCTTCTTCCATGACTTCAGTTACAGCACTGACGTCGATGAACCGCCGGACGGAGTAGATCCCGTGATCAATTTCCTGAAGAACACAAAAAGCGGCCACTGCGAACTTTTTGCCGCGTCATCTGTCCTTATGCTTAGAGCGCAGGGAATTCCGGCGAGATATGTCACGGGCTTCGTATGCGAGGAGACGCATCCATCCGGACGCTATTACATTTCCAGGCTTGGTGACGCACATGCCTGGGTGGAGGCATATCTGAGGGAGGAGGGAAGGTGGGTGATTGTTGAGAACACACCTCCTTCCGGCATTCCAAATAGGGGGGAAATGGGATTCTGGGACAACTGGTTCGACAGGATCAAGGAGAGCTTCCAGACCTCCCTTGCCGATCTCCGGAGAGGTTACTTTGCCCGTGGCGTCATAAATATTGTAACCGGATTTTTCACGATGCTGAAGGATTTCGTGTGGCACCCATTCCGGGGGCTGGGGTGTATTCTGCTTCTTGCCGCCGCAGTTGTCTACTATATGCGCAGGAGGGAGAAGTTGATAAGGCTGAAGACGGAGATTCTGCCCGGTACTGCCATTCTGAAGGCTGAATACATGAAACTTGAAAAGTTTGTGAAACGCAACCGTAGCGTTACGAGACCAAAAGGGATGACTGTGACAGAATGGATCTCGCTATTTCCAGTTTCCGATGAGCTGCTTGCGAAATTCGCAGGGATAGCCGGAAAATACGTAGTCCTAAGGTTCCGGCAGAACGGCCCTTCGGAATCAGAGGTAGTTGAATTCAGGAAGTGCGCCAGGGAATTCAGGAGGAGCTGCGGAAGATGAAACAAGGTGAGAACAAGGAGCCAATGCAGGCGGCATATGAGACTTCTGGAAGGCTTCTTTCCAGAAGGCCGCACACTGTCTGCGAACTTCGCATAAAGCTCCGTCAGAGGGGATTCCCCAGTGAAGTGATTGATGAGACCGTGTCAAAGCTTCTTTCAGTGGGATTTTTGGACGATTCGAAATTCGCAGAGGCGTATTTCGAGGAGTTGAAGGCAAAGGGACTTGGGCCTATGCGTATTAGGATGTCCATGAAGAAACGAGGGATCTCGGAGGAGCTGATATCCGGGGCCATGGAAGGCAGGATATCTACTGACGATGAAATCGAAGCCGCTCTTGAAGTGCTTGAGAAGCGCAGGCTCCATTTCTCAAGGGAGAATGACAAGTTGAAAAGGAAGCAGAAAATGTTCAGGTTCCTTGCATCGCGCGGCTTTCAGTCGTCTGTTATATGCAGGGCGGTGGAAAAATACAACACTCGTAACTAGTAACTTGAAATTTGGTAATTGGGAAAATAATAAGAACAGCCCTTACGGGCTTGACTACAAACATATTCAATCAAGATGCCTTGGGAATTATGCTTGTAGTTAACGTCGTAAGACGTGTTCTTTGATTTGTCTGGGATGTGAGTTTATGAAAACACTTGAGATAAAAAGACTTCTTTCTGGTGGGCTGATAACGAACTATTTCTGTTCGTCGCGATGCCGACACTGTCTCTACGGATGCGGTCCTGAATGGGAACGGACATACATCGAGCCGGAGCAGGCGGAGAAGAACCTGAAGAAGGTTAAGAGTCTCGGATGTAATTCGGTCCATATTGGCGGAGGCGAGCCGTTCCTGCGTCCAGATTCACTCCTTGAAGTCCTGAAAATCGCAAGAAGAGCAGGGGTGGCTGTAGAATATGTCGAGACCAATTCATCCTGGTACAAGGACGAGAAGAGCGCATGTGCGATCCTGGAGAAGCTCAAACCGCAGGGATTGGACACGGTGCTTGTATCTGTCAGTCCTTTCCACAACGAGTTCATTCCATTCATGAAGGTGAAGGGAGTGATAAACGCATGCCGTATTTCAGGAGTGCAGATCTTTCCATGGATGAAGACATTTGTCCCTGAGACAGGCTCCTTCGACGAGACCTCGATACATTCTCTCGAGGAATACGAACAGAGATACGGGAAGAAATATGTGATAGAGCTTATTTCCAGGTACGGGCTGACGATGAGGGGGCGCGCCCTGAAGACCTATGCTGAAAAATTGAACAGACGCTCTCTCGAGGAGATACTCAAGGCGAACGACGGCGGATGCTATGAGCTTTCTGACGTCTCGCATTTCCATGTTGATCTCTTTGGCAACTATATTCCCGGGCTATGCACGGGGATTTCAGTGAAGGTTGATGATCTTGGTGAACCACTTGGACTTCTTGATTATCCTATGGTAAACATGCTCTATGACAGGGGGATCAATGCATTCCTCGAGTTTGCATCAGCAAGCTACGGATTCCGCCCTGAAAAGGAATACCTCTCGAAGTGCGAGCTCTGCTTCGAGATCCGTAGGCATCTTGTCATAAACAGGAAACTTGTCTCGAAGGAGCTCCAGCCGACTGAATTCTATTCGAACGTATAAAAGCTGCTTGGCTGTTGAAATATTTATATTGATGCTAAATTACCAGATAATGAAATACTAAGGGGGGAAATCCCATGAGAATACTTGTTGTTGGAAGCGGTGGAAGGGAACATGCCATCTGCTGGAAACTTGCCCAGAGCCCCAAGACCGAAAAAGTATATTGCGCACCAGGCAACGCCGGAATTGCGAATGTCGCAGAATGCCTGGACATTTCGGCAACTGACATTAACAAGCTCCTGAAATTTGCAAAGGAAAAATATATCAATCTCACTGTCGTTGGACCTGAGGCCCCGCTGTGCGACGGAATAGTTGACGCCTTCAGAAAGGAGGGACTCAACATATTCGGTCCTGACAAGTCATCTGCCCGTCTCGAGGGAAGCAAGTCGTTCGCGAAGATGTTCATGATGAAGCATGAGATACCTACTGCTGCGTCACGCGGATTCACCGAGGAAGTCCAGGCATATGACTATCTGAAGACCGTGTTCTCTGCCAATCCCCCGCCAAAGGGGATTGTCATCAAGGCTGACGGACTCGCTGCCGGAAAAGGAGTGATCATCGCCCAAAACAAGAAGGACGCGGATGCCGCAGTGAAGATGTGTTTTGAAGGCGCATTTGGAGATGCAGGAAAGAAAATCATCATCGAGGAACTCCTGATTGGAGAAGAAGCGTCAATACTTGCTCTTACCGATGGGAATACAATAGTCCCGCTTGTAACTTCACAGGATCATAAGAGGGCCGGTGACCGTGACACAGGTCCCAACACTGGCGGTATGGGAGCATATTCGCCGGCTCCGGTCGTCACCGAAAAGCTCTTCCGTGAGATTAATGAGAAGGTACTCCAGAAGTTCCTGCAGGGGCTGAAGGATGAGAAACTTTATTACCGCGGCATAATTTATGCCGGCATAATGATCACCGCTTCAGGGCCCAAAGTGCTTGAGTTCAATGTCCGTTTTGGTGATCCGGAAACGCAGGCAATACTTATGAGACTTGATTCCGACCTCTCAGATGTCATGCTCAAGACTTCCCTCGGCAGACTTAGCGAAGCCAAGCTAAAATGGTCCGACGATGCCGCAGTCTGTGTGGTGATGGCTTCCGGTGGTTATCCTGAGACATACAAAAAAGGTTATCCTATCTCCGGTATTGAGGAAGCAGAGGCTACGGGAGCGGTCGTCTTCCATGCTGGAACAGCAATACAGGATGGAAAGCTTGTGAACGTTGGCGGACGTGTACTTGGTGTGACTGCCAAGGGAGTAAACATAAAGACTGCCATCGACAACGCATATTCGGCCGTCAATGAGATATACTGGTTGGATTGCTTCTTCAGAAAAGACATCGGTCAGAAAGCGCTGGAAAAGCAGTAACGGCGTATCGGCGTGATTGCGAAGAATCTTGCCCGAGACGGGCAACTCTACATCTTATGAAATTTCATCGGTTCGAACCTTCAGCCACAGTTCAGTTACTTCGGACAGAGCCAGGCGACATATGCAATATATATTATTACCAGGACAAGTCCTTCAAGCCTATTAACTGTGAATCCTGTCTTCATCATGGGGAAGAGGACTGCGGCCGTAATCAGCATCATTACAATATCGAAGTTGCTGATTCCGGGCGCGCTGATGGGGATGATGAGCCCGGTAACCCCGACGATGCAGAGGATATTGAAGATATTTGAACCAACAATGTTTCCAATTGATATGTCGGATTCCTTCCTTGCTGCCGCCACGACCGAAGTTGCGAGTTCTGGAAGGCTGGTGCCTGCAGCGACGATGGTGAGTCCTATCACAGCCTCACTGATATTGAAGGATTTTGCGACCGAAACCGCACCTTCGACCAGAAGTCTTGCTCCAGCCATAAGGGTAAGAAGACCTGCGATTATGAAAAAGATGCACAGTGCAAGATCGTATTCGGATTTGATTTCGGCGTAGTCCCCATTTGACCTGTTTTTCTTTACTTCCTTCCTGGCCATGATGACTACCGTGACGGTATAGGAGACAAGCAGGATGAAGAGTATCAGCGCTTCAAGCCTGCTTATATGCCTATCGAGGAAGAAAAGTGCAAAGAGCACCGATACGGCTATCATAATTGGTGTGTCGAAGCGGATAAGTTGTAGTTTGACCTTAAGAGGATTCAGGATTGCTGAGAGACCAAGGATCAATGCGATGTTGATAATATTGGAGCCTATGACATTTCCGATCGATATCTCACCATGACCTGAAAGTGCGGCGTCTACGCTGACAACAAGTTCCGGACAGCTTGTGCCAAAAGCGACGACTGTCAGTCCAACCACTAATGGCGTGACACCTGCCCTGACCGCCAGGCTTGAGCTTCCTCCCACGAGCCATTCTCCGCCAAAGTAGAGCAATACAAAACCAGCAAGTATGAGAATTACATCAAACATGATAATTTTTCCTGGGGAAATTTATATTTCAATCTGCAATCCGAGTTCTATGACACGGCCCGGCGGAATCTTGTAGAACTTGCTTGCGTCAAATGAATTCTTGGACAGGAATGAGAATATTTTCCTCTGGAGGTTGGAGAATGGATTTCCGGGCTTTATGATTAGGGTCTCCCTGCCTAGGAAGAATGTGGTCTTCATCGGATCGAAATTGATGTCGGCATGCCTGATGTTGTCCAGAGCCTCTGGAATGTCCGGATTCTCGCTGAATCCGTATTTCAGGATTATCCTGTAAAGACCGCACCCAAGCTCGGTATCTTCCGCTCGTTTGTCATCTGGAATGAACGGTTCGTCCTCGTTCCTCACCGAAAGAAGCACTATGGTATTGTGCAGGACTTTGTTGTGCTTGTAATTATGCAGGAGGGTCCTGGGTATTCCAGTTGAGTTGCCAGTAAGGAATACGGCGGTACCCGATACCCTGAGTGGTTTGGTCGCCTCGATGTCCTTGATGAAGACACCTACAGGGAGTGACTGTGATTCCATGCGTTTCCTGAGTGTCTCCCTGTTGTTCTTCCATGTGATCATAAGCAGATATACGACAGCCGCGATCAGCACCGGTATCCATCCGCCATATTTGATCTTCAGCAGGCAGGAGGCGAAGAAGGCGATATTTGCCAGGATGAAGAAGACAGCCACAGGTATGAGCATTCCAAGGTGCACCGGCCATATTTTCCTGGCGACGAACAGGGCGAGTATTGTCGTAATAAGCATTGTTCCAGATACCGCTACGCCGTATGCACCGGCTAGGTTGCCGGAATTCTTGAAGCCGAGAATCAGGATTGATGTTCCGAGGAATAGCGCAAGGTTTACTCCGGGAAGATAGACCTGCCCGATCTCCATTGATGAAGTATGCACTACGTGCAGGCGGGGACAGAATCCGAGTTGTATCGCCTGACGGGTAAGTGAGAATGCGCCAGAGATGACCGCCTGCGAGGCGATGATTGTAGCGATCGTGGCAAGTATCACCATGGGATAAAGAAGATCTTCGGGAACTAATCTGTAGAATAGGTTTTCTGACATTTTCTCATTTCCCAGGAGATATGCTCCCTGTCCGAAGTAATTGAGCAGCAGGCAAGGCAGTACGATCGTGAACCAGCTGAGCCTGATCGGTTGCTTGCCGAAATGCCCCATGTCAGCATAGAGAACCTCGCCTCCGGTAATTGCCAGGACAACAGTACCGAGAACTACGAAGCCCTGGTAATGGTTGTCGAGGAATATTCTTATTGCATGGATGGGATTAACAGCAGAGATGACCGAAGGATTCTTTGAGATTGCCAGGATTCCCAGGAGACCTATGGCTATGAACCAGACAAGGAGTATTGGTCCGAACATGGAACCGATTTTGGCGGTTCCCTTTCTCTGGATGAGGAAGAGGCAGGTGAGTATCGCAAGAGATATGTATATGATATATGGTTGGAACTTGGTTGTCGCGACATTGAGGCCTTCAACCGCACTAAGCACAGATATGGATGGGGTGATGATCCCGTCACCATATAGAAGTGCGGCTCCGAATATTCCCAGAAGAACCAGTATCATGTTCCATCGCGGATTGTGATTCTTGTCTCGCTGGATCAGGGCCATCAGCGCGAGGATACCGCCTTCACCCTTGTTGTCTGCCCTGAGGAGGAACATGAGATATTTTACTGAAATTATCAGTATCAGAGACCAGAATATCAAGGAAAGTATGCCTAGGATGTTTTCCTGTGAGGCTGGAACTCCATGTGTTCCGGCGAAGCATTCACGGAAGGCATAAAGGGGGCTTGTCCCGATGTCACCATATACGATTCCAAGTGCACCGAGCGCCAGGAGATAGATGTTCTTCCTGTTTTCCGAATCCTGATTTGTTTTTTCTGCTGTTTCCATGATTAGTTCTCTTAAGGGCAAAAGTCCATAAAATAGTCTTCTTCCTGCGGAAATCAATTATATGGATGAAATGGCCAAGGCGGATTGAAGAAATCCCCATTCATATTAGATTAGGAGCCTGGTTTTAAGTCAAAAATCACAAATCTAAAATGAATACAGGAGGTTTACCGTGATCAAGAACCGGAACCTTGTTTTCCTTGGCGCCCCGGGCGCAGGGAAAGGCACCCTTGCGCAGATGCTTTGCCAGGAGATGAAGCTCGCACATATATCGACAGGCGACATTCTCAGGAACGAGATGAAGAACGGGACGGAACTCGGGAAGAAGGCTCAGTCGTATGTCACTTCCGGTGGACTTGTTCCGGATGACCTTGTTGCCGACATGGTTGCGAAGAGGCTCCAGGAGAATGACTGCCAGAACGGTTTTGTCCTCGACGGATTTCCGCGTACAATCCCCCAGGCCGACCTTCTTGAGAAATCACTGTCCAAGATCGGGAAGAAACTCGACATGGTCGTCTATTTCGAAGCAGCTGAGGACTTGCTTATCAAGAGGCTTACGGCCCGTCTGATGTGCAAGAAATGCAACTCGATTTACAATAAGCTGTTTACTCCTCCAAAGAACGGGAATATCTGCGACAAGTGCGGAATCGAGCTCTATCAGAGGCCGGATGATTCACTTGAGACAGCCAAGGACAGGCTGAGGGTCTACAACGAACAGACCGCCCCCCTTGTTCCCTATTACGAGAAAAAGAAGCTCCTTAAAGTGATAAACGCTGAGCTCTCGAAGGACAAGTCATATCCGGAACTCATCAAGGTGCTTTCGTAAGATAATAACTGAATATCGAGTTCAGGTCTTAGACAATGGCTGACAAGCGTGAATTTGTGATCTACAATGATGAGGATGTCTGCGGAATCCGCAGGGCCTCTGGGGCTGCCGCAAGAGTGCGTGAACAACTTCCATCAATGGTCAGGCCCGGCATGAGCACTAAGGAAATCGACAACATCGCCGCGGCACTGATCCATTCCACCGGAGGTGTCAGCGCCTTCCTGGGATACCGCGGTTATCCAGGTCAGATCTGCATTTCGCTAAATGATGAGGTCGTACATGGAATAGGGAGGCCTGACAGGTTCGTGAAGACCGGTGATCTTGTCAGTTTGGACATAGGTGTTAACATCGGAGGGTTCATCGGGGATACGGCGGTGAGCTTTGTTCTCGGTGGGACTAATGATCCTGATGTGCTCCGTCTCCTGGAAAATACCAAGAAGGCCCTTGATGAAGGGATAAAGGCGGCGGTTTCGGGCAATTATGTGAAGAATATCAGTTCTGCCGTTGAAAAAACTGCGAAATCCGCAAGGCTTGGGATTGTGCGGGAATACTGTGGGCATGGTTGTGGCAGGTCCTTGCATGATCCGCCGGAAATACCTAATTATGTGTCGTTTAGCCGAGGCCCTTTGCTTAGGCCTGGGATGGTGCTGGCCATCGAGCCTATGCTTAATCTTGGGACTTCCAAGGTAATAACTGAGACTGATGGCTGGACAGTGCGCACAAGTGATGGTAAGTTATCCGCCCATTTTGAGCATATGATCTTGGTAACTGAATCCGAACCGGAGATTTTAACTTGGCTAAAGACGTAATAACAGTCGAAGGTACTGTAAAGGAGCTCCTGCCGAACACGATGTTCAAGGTGCAGCTCGAGAACGGGCACATTGTGCTGGCCCATATCAGCGGGAAGATGCGTCTCAATTTCATCCGCATACTCCCCGGCGACATGGTGATGCTGGAAATGTCGCCTTACGACCTCTCCAAAGGAAGAATCATCTTCAGGAAGAAGTAAATTCTGGAATATAGAAGATAGAATTCAGAAGTCGGGAAAATTAATATACTCTTTTAAAACAACCATTCGTTCTGTCTCCTATATTCTAACTTCTGAATTCCAGAATAAATATTGGGAGTGAAAATGACAAAACTCTACCGCTTTGGGATCTCGCTCGAGAAACAGCTTATTGACTCCTTCGACAGGCATATCAGTGAACAGAACTACCAGAACAGGTCTGAGGCGATACGCGATCTCATACGCAACGAACTTGTGAAGAAACAATGGAGTGAGGGTGGTGTCGTTGCAGGCGTAATAGTGATGAACTACAACCACCACAAACGCGAACTCGTCAGCAGGATGCTTGACATACAGCATGATTTCCAGCAGCTTATTATCTCCACTCAGCACATACATCTGACCCACCATGACTGCCTGGAGATCATTGCTGCAAAGGGCAGGGCGTCGGAAATTGAAAAACTCGCCAACAGTCTCAAGTCACTCGTCGGCGTGAAGCATGTCAATCTAAGCATTTCTTCCGTAGGAGAGCATTCTCATTGAGTCCCCAGAGGAAAATTTCAATTGCCACCAGAATCTTTCCTTTTTTCAGATGGTTTCCGATGTCGAAGGAAGCGATTGGTGCTGATTTCATGGCGGGGCTGACCGTCTCCCTCCTGCTCATTCCTCAAGCGATGGCATACGCACAACTCGCCGGTCTACCTCCTCATTATGGACTCTACGCCGCTTTTCTGCCCGTCATGATCGGAGCGATATTCGGTTGGTGCAGCCAACTGCATACAGGGCCGGTGGCAATGACATCGCTTCTGACGTTTTCCGTCGTCTCACAGATACCCGATCTTGCTGACGATCCTGAACGCATCCTACATGCGGTCCTGTTCCTTTCATTCCTTTCCGGACTCATTCAGCTTTCCTTCGGAATATTCCGCCTCTCTGTATTTGTTAATTTCCTTTCCCATCCGGTGGTTGCCGGATTTACTACTGCAGGTGCCCTGATCATAGCTGCATCCCAGCTTCCACAGCTCATAGGTGTCAGCTTGGAAAAGAAGGGGAGCCTTTTGATGGAAATGCTGGAACTTGTCCTTAATCTGGGAAAAGTGCATTTACCAACATTTATAATGGGGGTTGCATCTATAATCCTGATTCTTTTCCTCAAGAAGATCATGCCGAAGTTCCCAGGAGTGATATTTACAGTCCTTCTTTCAATAGGTGTAAGCTACTTCCTGGACTTCCACGGAAGAATGGGGGGGGCGATAGTTGGACACATACCAAAGGGCCTGCCACCGCTTGACTTCCCTCTCTTTGACTGGTCGATTGCCGGAGATCTTTTTGGCGGTGCCATGATGATATCCCTCATAGGTTTCATGGAAGTTCTTGCGACATCAAAGGCCATTTCTGCCAAGACCAGGGAGAAACTTGACTTCAACCAGGAGATGATCGGGCAGGGCATGGCAAAGATCGTCGGGAGCTTCTTCCAATCGTTTCCAGTCAGCGGTTCATTTTCAAGATCGGCGCTTAACCTCTATGCCGGGGCGAGGACTGGGATGTCTTCCATTTTTGCCGGACTCTTCGTGCTTCTCGCACTTTATTTCCTCACTCCACTCCTTTTTTATCTGCCCAATACGACACTGGCAGCTGTCATAATTGCCGCCGTATCCGGTCTCATGGATTTTAAGATGTTCCCGAGAACCTGGAAGCTGAGCAGGTTCGACGGTATAACGGCCATTGTCACATTTGTCTCGTCAATAGTACTCGCTCCAAATGTATCTGAAGGAGTCATAATTGGTGTCTGCCTGTCCATAGCATTCCACCTGTATGGGCTGATGAAACCGCATTTTGCGATGCTGGCAAAACATTCCGATGGCACCTTCAGGGATGCTGGAAGGCACCATCTTGAAATCGACCGAGATATCCTTGTGTTCAGATTCGAGGGGAACTTGGTCTTTGCGAACGCATCCCATTTCGAGGAAAAAATTCTCGAGGCTATTGCTTCGAATCGTGATGCCAAGGCGTTGATTTTACAGGCTGACGGAATAAATGAACTAGATGCCACAGGGGAAGTGACTCTCAGGCAGCTGATCAAGGATCTCCGCAAGCACGGAGTGCAGGTCGCTATATCAGAAGCGAAATGGCGTGTTCTGGAACTTCTCGAAAGATCAGGATTCCATGAAGTGCTGCCAAAGGAGAATTTCTACAGGACCACGGCAGATGCATTTGATAAGATCAGATCCAGTCTGAATGATGTATCGAAGAAACAGGGAACAGGATAGGCATAATTATGTCTGAGTTTGATGCCAAGGCGAAAGATTGGGACTCCGAACCTACAAGGAAGGAAATTGCCCATGCAGTACTTAAAGGTATTGTTGGAGGAGTTCCCCTTTATAACCATATGTCTGTGCTGGAGTATGGCTGCGGAACGGGACTACTGGGAGCCGGACTCCTTCCACATGTTGGGAAGATCATCTTTGCGGACAGCTCATGCGGTATGCTCGAAGTTGTGGATGCCAAGATCAAGGCCGGCAGATTTATGAATGCGAAGACTCTGTTCCTGGATTTGGAGAAGGAGAATCCGCCTGATGATAAATTTGATCTGATCTGCGCGAGCATGTGCCTGCACCATGTAATGAAAGTTGACAAGGTCCTTCAGGCATTCCATTCAATGCTTGTGAAGGACGGTTGGTTGTGTATAGCCGATCTCGATAAGGAGGACGGCTCATTCCACGGTCCGGATTTCAAGGGGCACAATGGATTCCACAGGGAAGAATTCTCCAGGAAGCTTCTTAAGTTTGGGTTCCGAGACATCAAATATTCAACCATATATGAACGGAAAAAGGATGTGTGCGGTGTCTCCAAAGCCTTTCCGATATTCCTGGTCACGTGCAGACTTGCATGAGGACTTGACATTTTCTTAATTTCGATTATGGTAATACTATGTATTACTTAAAAAGACATTTCCAGCTTCTGCCTGCGTTGGCATTCCTCTTTGCAGCAGTACTGATGCCATACCTGCATATGGGTGGTCTCGTATGTCCTCATCATGGGCATGATTCAGAATCCAACAGACCTGGCAATTTCTATGAAACAGGCTTCATGACTTCAAATTATGAAGCCTGCAAAGATGTGCCCGAGGAGGATGCCGATTGTCCTGTATGCTCCTTCCTTGCAACCTGCAGCGCTGTCTCAGGTATCATACACACCACCTTATTCATCCATCATGCGAATTTCACATTCGCATTCCATCATGTTGAAATAGACATTGCAAAATCCATTGACTTATCCAACCCGCCCACGGCGCCTCCGCTTTTCATCTGACATTATTAGCTGACTGAATCCCACGGTGAACCTACATCAGGGGATTATTCCATCTTTATCTGAAATGAAACCATTCTAAGGACATACATGTAAAAATGAAAAAGAAATTTACTTTGATTGAGCTGTTGGTTGTGATTGCAATAATTGCGATACTCGCAGGGATGCTGCTCCCCGCGCTCAGCAATGCGAGGAAAACTGCAAAAAAGATAAAATGTGTCGGGAACTTGAAGCAATGCGGACTTGCGTTGAATATTTATACGGAGGACTGGAAAGGTTATTTCGCACCCGTCCACGGAGTCAATCCATATACCAGTCCTTCTCCGGCGGTACAGGAATGGTGGCAGTATCTTGGCGATCAGAACATGAAAAGGGAATATCTGCTCTGCGACGAGGATCCGGCGGTCCAGGCGGGGTTTGACGATGGAAATTCAGGCGATGAGTACGACTGGACCACCCGTGAAAGCTATATTTTCAACGGGATGTTTTCCTTTGGAAAGAAAAAGGATCTGATCGGGGACTGTTCTGCCAGAATTATGATCTCTGAGAGGGGGGATGCTGGAGATGTTCTCAACCATCAGGGATATCCTGCCTTCAAGGCTGTCAGCGTATGGGAAGGCAAGCTACAGAAACAGAGACACATTAAAATGTCGAACTACTGTTTTGTGGATGCACATGTCGAGACGTTGTCATTCGAGGAAACGGTTGGCGACAGGACGGAATCCCAGAACCGACATTTCGTCGGTGAGTTCATGTCGCCGGGCAGTCCAACGTATGTTCCATGATTGATTTCGTTTCGCGGGTAATGCATTTTGAAAGTAATATCCATAGGAGATGCTGGCATGAAAGAGATTAGGTCGATAAAGGAAAAGATTGAAATTGCTAAAAGGAAAAAAGAACAGGATAATTCTGACCTGAAGAGCAGCGAGAAAAAGAGTATCTACAATGAAATCCTACAGAGGAAAAGGGAGGAGGAGAAGAAGATAATCAAAGATAAGAAGGCGCAGTCAAGGCTGAAAAAGAAGTTTATTTTCCTCAAGACAGTGGCCACTGTATTATTTCTTGTCGCTTCTGGAATAGTTTTATATGGAGGCGTAAATGCCTGTGTTTCCTGCAATGGTGCTCCTGTCGACAAGGGCGAGAAGGTAAATGAACGTGAAGCGGCATCCGCATTCAGGCAAACGGGTGAAATACTGGAAGCGGCAAGGAGAGAGGATACAGGAGACCGGGAAGGGATTTGGAGTCCGCATGTGGATCCGGAATCTAAATTCCATGGTGAATCCATTCTGTCGGGCATTGATTCCAGAACCATAGTACCTGATGCTGTTAAAAAACTCCCTGGTGGAAAACTGAAGGCGATGTATAGGAGCGATGGTCGAATCCTATCATTTGTACTGGATTCATCCTCGGACAAGCTTTCACTGATCTCCATATTTTGGGACAGGAGATGAAAGATCGGGATATGAACAATTCTCACATTTGATGAAAGGGAAAACAGCAAATATTGTTGAATTAAATTTGAAATAGATAAATGCGGATTTAGTATAGAAGAAGATTTAGCGAGGAACTCCGTGAAATCCGGAGGCGGTCGCGCCACTGTAAGCAGAGCAATCTGCGAGCCAGACCTTCGCTGAAGACGACATGATGGGATGTCTCCGCGTCAGGGACGAAACAGTTGCGAACGAGATTCAAACTGCCGGTGTTTCTGACAAGGAAGCATCGGCAGTTATTTTTGTGCGCGCAACACAGCGGTAGGAGGAAGAACAATGAAAGAGGAGCAAGGTGAAGTTCAAACCGTAGAGGAGGAATTCAAATTATGGGAGATGATTGTCGCGGTTGACGATTATCGATTGCAACCTGAGAAGACAGAATCGGACCAGGCAGAACCCGGTTCCAAAAAAGGTGGTCAGCGGTGCCTTCGAAAGCCATTTACACTCGTCGAACTTCTGGTGGTTATTGCAATAATCGCGATTCTTGCAGGGCTTCTTCTGCCAGCACTGTCACTTGCCAAGGAAATGGCCAGGAAGGCATCCTGTGCAAACAACTTGAAGCAACTCGCGCTCGCCAACCACGGCTATTCAGTGGACTACAAGGTATACTGTCCGGCAAGAACCTCTGGCGGGATGACCTCAGGCGAGCATTGCCTCGCATACAGAAGCGCGACAACAGTTCCATGGGATACGTCCAAGGGCACCCTTTCCTCCTATTTCAAAGACGGTGATAAGATTGCA
>Ga0302238_1001597_pt1 | contig 17946 bp, 19 predicted proteins | sample AAG_UR_Asn_MG_FD_193527 | JGI IMG/M metagenome (GOLD analysis project Ga0302238, IMG submission 193527) | Enriched activated sludge microbial communities from anaerobic digester in WTTP, New Holstein, Wisconsin, United States - AAG_UR_Asn | ecosystem: Engineered > Bioreactor > Anaerobic >...
TCCCCCTGGTTCTGACAGGAGAGAAACGACACAACACATACAGCAAGTCCCACGAACGCTTTGATTCCCTTTCTCATTCTCGTCTCCATCAATAGGTGTTTGGAACAGGCCTCCGTGCTTCTGCGTGTCGTCCCCATAGGACTGAGCGTCCCAAAAACGACATTCGCAGAAGGCACAGGAACACCATCAGGAAGGGGAGACTACGGGGGAGGGTCGGTCAAACACGGTCCTACGCCCCCAGAAAATGACAGGCATCACTATTTGCAGGCAGGCTACAGCAGGAGCATCTGTTTGCTGACGGGGTGGGCACCATTGAGTTCGGGCATCTGGCTCCAGAGTTGGCCATCGAGCAGCCGGCCCCGCTTGGCCTTGTTGGGCCCGCCCCACTGCTTGAAGTAGAAGCTGACGCCGGCTTCTACACATGTGTCTCTGAGTTGCCGAACCCACTGTGGGTTCATGGGTCTGGCTTGCGGACCCGATTCACCACCCGCAATGACCCAGTGGAGCCCTCGCAGGGGGATGTCGGGAAGGGCGGAAAGAAGGGGCTCGCAACTGAGAAACCGCACAGGGGCGGGGCAGCGGAGCAAATCGTCGATTCGGTGGTAACGCAAGTGGGACTCGACGGTCACCCCCATCCAGAGGTTCCGGGGCCAAGGCAAAGTAGGCGCCATCTCCCGCATCCTCTCCGAGCGCTTGGTCAGCAGTTGGAAAACATGCTGCTTTGCCTGGACCATAATGGAGAACGTCTGGCGAATGAAGGCATCCGGAACCTCGGGATGAAACAGGTCGCCCATGGAGTTCACAAAGACTACCCGTGGGGACCTCCACTTCAACGGCAGTTCCAGACTTTCGGGGTGGCAGGTGACCTGGAACCCGTCCCGATACCGAGCGGCCCCCATGGCCTGCAGGCGACCGGCCATGCGCTCGGCATAACAGTGGTCGCACCCCTCCGACACCTTGGTGCAACCCGTGACCGGATTCCACGTGGACTCGGTCCATTCGATGCTGGAGTCAATCGACATCCGAAATACCCTTCAACAGGTCGTTGGCGATCTTGATCGCAGTCTTCGCTCCGTTAGGATTCGCCGCGGCGAAGAAGAGCAAGTACAGCGTGCTATTCCTCGAGTTCCGAAGCCTGCCAATTGAGGATGATACACCGGGAAACAGTTTGTCAAGGCGCCCTTTGACATAGGCGGCAATCTCCCGCTCGCCCACGGCTCTCTGTGTAACCGTCTCCGTACCGAACAGCGTCGGTTTCGTCTTGCGCTGGTAGAACACCTCCCTCCACTCGGCTGAGCCGAAGAACTTGTCAAGCCGCTCTGACCACCCTATGGGCATGTCGCCGGTTTCCGTGATCATCCTTGTGGGCCCCATTGCGAGTGGGAACAGGAGCCACATGTCGATGGCCTTCGTCTTCGCAACGGCCTCTATCGTCGCCCATTCGAGCTGCATCCCGTAAGGGTCAAGGAAGAGTACCGCTCGCCTGCGGGCCCAGTTCTTGTCGCAGAGCCGAAGTACCTCAGCGTTGGCTTCGCCGCACTGAATGACAATCTTGTCTGCGAGTTCCTTGAACTCACAGCGAAGCGCCTCAAGAGCTTCGCATCGTTTCCTACTCTGCTCAATGAAGATGTACCGTTCGAATGGGGGCTGGATCTTAAGCGCCACGCGAGCGGAACCATCAAAGGATGTACCTGACTCTGGGTCTTGGGGAGCGATGAGAGCAGCTTGCGGGCTCGGCCTAGGACCGGGCTCCGTGTCCACGCTGCCGCTGCCGGCGAATGCATCTATGTATGCCGTGATGAACTGCTGCCCTTTCATGATCTGTCGGTAGGCCTTCAAGTACTTCCGAAGGACCTCCAACTTGGCCTTTGTCCATGGACCACCAAAGACATGCTCTGGCTCACTCATATTGCCTCCAACGCTCAGCCGAACAACGCTCTCCCACGGCACACCGGGGACAATGGCCGTTGGCTACCTGTAGGAACCGTGGCAGTCCTGGCCTGCGCTTCCATCAGTTCATCACCAAATAGCGGCGGTGGATGCAATCCCCGCCGGAAGACGCAGCAAATGGACCTCCAAATCCTGTGGTTCAGTGACCCTAACCCATCAGAGCGGTGCCGGCGTGGCACAAAACGGCCCCCAACCGGTGCAGCCCAAGGTTGCTGTCTATGACCGGCTCGAATACAAAAACGTCACCTAGGACACTAGTATTAATGTATTTCATGGTTATGCGAGCTACCCCTTCCGAAGGCACTACAATGCTGTCATCAAGTTGCCTAACAAATAGCTTCCTTGTAAGCCGCCTTTTGCCAAACAGTGGGCGTCGTATGTCTATCGAATTTGTAAGTTGTTTCACGTCAACCACGATAGCTGCAATTGACTTAAGAACATATGGCTCCATTTGACCATAGCTGTATTTCTGCCAGAATCCCGAGCGAAACTCACCGCCGACCCCAGCGATAATACATTCACTGTTCCATCTGTTTTTTATTATAACTTCAAGCACTAGCTCGTCATTCTCATCAAGGCAGTCCCTGGAAATGACATACTTGGGCAGTATTCCCGAGGGCGCGTTCATCGGTCGCATGTCGCGTTCTATCGGCACCCCCGGACGCCACAGTTCGTTGTTTGTTACTAGTCTTACGTCCGCAGCGCCAAGTGGTCCACCGACGTCCAGGGCCCACTCCTCAAGAATGCCCAGGTTCGTGGCCGTAGGTCTAGCTATACATGGCCAGTCGCCGGGCCACACTGCCCCACAAAGAACCTCGATGTCTCCGCCAACTTGGCCAACGTATGCTAGAGCGACTGCAGTGCGCATGTCTCCCGAGGCGAAGTCAAAGACGCGGTCAACAAGTGCTCCTGCGCCCATGTCTTGGTTGCCAGCAATCACGGGAACTAGCAAGCGTTGTGGCCTGGCACGCACCCTCAATTGCCCAAACTCGTGCAGGGGAAGCGTCCCTGCCGATATGTCCAGACCTCTTTCGCCCGACCACGCAAACAACCGGTCCAGGAGGTCCCGAGCACCCCTCAGCCCTTCGCCCGAATGTATAAGGAGCACTTCACTTGGCACTGGATGAGGCTCCCACGAATTCAGCGGGGGGAGTCCGGGCCAACCAGGAAAGTGCTTGGCAAGCAGTTCTGGGTCCTTGGCGAGTTCCTGACATATGTCCTCCCAGAACCAGATTCGAGTGGGCAGGACAGCTTGGAGTCCCTCCACCGCCTTCTGGACGCGGGCGTCTCTAGCAGATGATGTCAGGATCCAATACTCATGCAGGTTTGGCGTGAAAGCTTTGGCTAGCTTCTGGTCTCTTGCGAGTTCTGTCATGTCCAGCTTTTCCCGATTCTTGCACTGTGCGCCCACAAGGGTTCTGGTGCCGTCACTCATCCGCAACTGCCCAAGGATGTCAATGCCCTCCTGTCTCTGGCCTTGTCGGCCGTACTCATTGGCTCCCGGATCATTCCAAGCTCTGCGCATTACATCGACACATATTATCTGAAACTCCTCCCAACTCTTGGGACGTGGGAATACTGCTGTGGCAGGCGATGGCACGGCACCCTCCAGATCTGGTTGCTAATGGGCAGTGGTAGCAGAACACAGCGGTTCTGGCAATAGCCCCGTCTGGCAGTCTGGCAGTGCCAGTTTCAGGATGCTTGACAAATGAGATGCATCCTTGCGACCCCCATGGGCGCTACCGGAGTATGGTACCCTTGATTCGCAACAACAAGCCCCAACCCCCAGGAACAACTCGGGCAACGGCACCTTCCGGCTCGGCGTCAGCAAGCGACTACGCAGGCCGGATGGGCGATTAGAGACACTGGAGAGTGTTCATGGCCGAAGAGTTGGCCGGTAGTCCCACCCCAGGAATCATGATGGGTCCTCTTCCGTGATCGTCTTTGGCACCGGTATCAATCCCCTCTCTAGCTGGTATTCGTAGGTTTCGAATAGGAACGCCGTAAGTGTCTTCGACGCGTTCAACGCCAACCTGGCATGGTGTTTGGCGGGATTGTAGGTGCGAGCGTGAGCGTCTCCTGCGGCGTTACGAACGGCGCCCAGGCCGTTCACGATGCTGGTCAGTCCCGACAATATCTGACGTAGCTGAGTCTCAAGTTCCTTTTCGCCGGGGTCGAGGTGCAATGCCTTCTGAACCGCCTTGTACATCTTCCCAATGTCGCCGTCATTTGTTATGCCGCAATTGGGCAGTCGGTGCTGTAAGGCAAGCAGTACTTGCTCCACCAATGCCCTGGAATTCGTAATGCTGCCGCTAAAGTCCTCAGACACCAGCTTTGCCTCAGCTTTGGAGAGCTGTTCGGTTATAAATTCGTTGCTTAGAGGATTAGTTCGCTCTGGCTGAAAAGTTGGGTCCTCTCCAACTATGCCCCTCGATTTAAGTTCATTAATGGCCCAATTAATGGGTTCAAAAGCCTCTCTTAGAAACTGACGTCGTCCAGCGTAGGTCGAAGACTTGCTGCTGATGAATGCCCAATAGTCAGAAAGGCTTTTGCACGACTCTATAAAACTTGGAAGAGTCTGTTTTACAGCCTTCTGGACAACCAGCGTGTTTCGAATCCTGTAATACTCCTCCTCATCTTGAAATTCGCCCACAGCCCGGCCAAAGATGATTATTTTGAAACGTTCAACTAGACGACTTAATTCATTGTATTCAAGTTGTTTGGCGTACATCGTCACTCTATCCTATCACTCCGCCCAATCCCGGGCCACCACCTCGGCCTGCTCTATTACCGTCACCACCGCCGTTTCCTGCTTGTCTGGGGAACAACCGTGCTTCTTCAGCAGGCACGTCACCTCTTCGGGATGGGCATCAGTGAGTTGGACTTGGTCCTTGAGGCCGTCTTGGCCAGAGTTATGGGTCATCGTAGTGCCTCTTTTGCAGGAAGGTGTGCAGGCGCTGGAGGACGGGAGCGTATCGGGTGCGGATCATCTCTTCGGCTTTCATGGCGTTGTCCTTGTCGTAGATGTGGGCCAGCACGTTTCGCTGGTGCAAGACGTCCAGCAGGGTCTCGGTGTCGGCCTCGGCAAGGTAGCCTGCCTGGAAGGATTGGCGGATGGCCTCCCTGGGGGTTCTGGCCTCGAAGCCTTCGTAGTAGAGAAGGTCCTTTAGGGTCTTCCAGGCCAGTTCGTACGATAACGAGAAAAGCTGAGTCAGGCCCGCCCGCTCGAGGTCGGTGTACCTTCCGAGGGCGCAGGCAGCTTCCAGTTGATGCAATGCCTTTGCGAAACTCTCAAGCCTCTGCTGCCACCGATTCTCGTCGCTACTGCTCATAGGCACCCTCCCGAACAAGACTCTGCCACAGGCCATGGCACTTATGGTGTGTATTATGACCAAGCGAGAAAGAAGGCCCGCATTCGCCAGGTATTATGAGCCGAAACCCCATCGATGCCTCCGTCGTCCTCCGTCCCCGCATTGCTGCAATCGATGTCTCCGTCCTCCTCCGTCCCCGCATTGCTGTCCCCGCATTGCTGCACCCGTCCCCGAGTTATCCCGTCACTGACCAACCAGCTCCTCGTCGTGCTGGTGGGCCAACGACAGTGCTACCAGCGTTTGCAGCAACTCGGCAACCTTGGCTTGGGGTGCATCCACAAAGCAGCGGGCCCAGCGGGCCGGTTTCTGGGCAGAACCAACTTTGGGGACGTAGAGCATTTCTGGTGAGGCAGAACGGCGCCGATGCCGCAGACTCCATTACAAACCAGCTTCTCTAACCTGCAGCAAGCGGCATGAAGGGGACGGGGCATGAAGGGTACGGGGTACTGAGGCACAGGGATGCGAGACCACAAGTTGCCCAAGCCTCCGTCAAATCTCTAGCCCCCACGTGATTCCGTTAGGCCCAATGTCCTCGAAGTTCCTACCAGGAGATTATTGTTGCCCAGGCCCTTGAAGAGCGTTAGGCTACCAATGTTGTGTGTCTTCCGCATTTAGGCTGAGGCCCCAGTGGAATTGGGAGTCTGTGGTTGTCAACTTGGAGGAGAATTCATGGCTTTGGATAGACTCAGAAAGGTTGCCGAGCTTAGTGTTGCGCGTGCAAGTGCTGTCAGAGGCCGGGGGGAGGAGGCCACCAAACAGGCCTTGGTGCTTCCAGTGATAGATGCGCTCGGCTATGACATATGGAATCCGGCGGAGGTATGTCCAGAGTATGAGGCTGATTTCGCCGTGAAGAAGGCCGGTCAGCGAGAGAAAGTCGATTTGGCTATTGTTCTCGATGGGCTCCCAGTGATGTTCTTGGAAGTTAAGGCACTTGAAACCCAGTTGGATGGTCACGAAGGCCAGTTGGGACGCTACTTCAATGCTACCACTGCCGTTCGTCTCGGCATTCTAACAAATGGTATAGAGTGGAGGTTTTTTACTGATACCGGTGATCCCAACATTATGGACCTGCGTCCGTTCCATACTGTGCGTCTCGATTCCTTAGATCACGGGTTAGATGTTTTCTCAAGGTTCGCCAAATCTGCTCTTAATCCTGAGTCGATTCGTGAGTATGCAACAGAGCTGCTGTATGTTCAGAAAATGGCTTGTTTCCTTCGTAATGAGTTGGACCTTAGGGAGAGGGAGCCCAGTGAATACTTTATTCGTTGGATATTGAAGTCGGAAGCGATGTACACTGGATTAGTGACCGCTGCTGTTGTCGACAGATTTAGGCCTATTGTGAAGGGCGCACTAACGCGCGTAGTTAGGGAGGTTGTACGACGCTCCATTGCCGCCATGGACGAGGAGGCCGGTCAGTACAGTGACGTCCCACAAGGCCAGCCATCGGCTTCGCAACCTGTAACGGCACAGGTCAAGGGAGAGTTGGGCACTGACTGTTCTTCTGCGGAGGCTGGTAAACCCGATATTATAACTACTGAAGAAGAGCTGCATGCCTTTAGGTGTCTTCAAAAGATATGGGAGTCTTCAGAGCTGTGCACGATGGAGATCTTCGATGCATCTATTAAGAAGAGGGTGCCAGCGGTACTGGATTATAAAGATACTACTGGCTACTTTGGCGTCTATATTAACAAGCCGAGTTGGTGGGTTGTAAGAGTTGTGTTTGGTGCCAAGCAGAGCTGGATTGGGTTCAATGTTGATGAGTCGCTTGTTCGGAATTTGGTGCCAGCTGGTGTGGATATTCTTTCTCCGTCGCCATGGGCACCATTTCGCGTAAGGATTAGTGGTCCCGAGGATATTGAGCGACTTAGTGATATATTCATTGCCACGATAAAAGACTTTGCGCGATTGAAGGGATAGGAAGTAGTCTATTCCTGTTTTCTACCTCTCATGCCACCCAGCCTTGGGCGACCTGGCGCATCTGCCCTGTTGAGAATCCCAGGATTTCGCCTGCCCGGCTGAGGCTGATTTCGCCGCTCTCCAGCGCTTGCCGCACCAGGGCAGCGAGGCGGTCGCCACGGAAGTCTGCTGGTTGAAGGCTCTGGGGCTCCTTTACGCTGCGGCGGGCGGGGGCCTCGGTGCCGAAGGCGTTGGGGTCGGCGGGCTCTGGCTCTTTGTGGTTGGCCAGCGAGGTGCCGTACTGTTGCTTGTACTGCGTGTAGAAGTGGGCCCATATATTTGGGTGATCTGACTGAATGCGATATAGTACGGTCTTGTAGCTGACTTTGAATATACGCTTGACTTTAAGCACCCTGTCAACCAGAGAGAGCCCCCTGGCCTCCTGCCATTCTGCTTGGAACGCTGCCTCAGGCATCAGAAACTCCGATGCGAAGGCGTTCGCCTCATCCTCCTGCGCCAGATCCTCGAGGGCATCCGATGCGTCGTACTCGCCCTGATGCAGCACCAGGTGGCCAAGTTCGTGCGCTGCGGTGAAGATCCAGCGCTCCACGGGGATGCGCTCCCAGGTGTTGACAACGATAGCGGGGCCGCCATCGGAGGCAGCGATAGAGAGGCCGAAGAACCCTTCGCTGGCCATGGGCGAAGCGAACAGCCTGATGCCCCTTGCCTCAAGCAGTCCCCAAATATCGTGAATGGGCTCCTTGAAGTCCAAACTCATCAACTTGCGCAGGTGCCGCGCTGCTTGAAGGGGTTCACCCGAGTACTGCTGCACGTCATGGCCTGAGAGGTCAAGTTGGCATCCCAACGGCTGGCCCAGCAACTCTTCCAGCTCAAGATAGTTGTTCAGCCATCGTGAGGCACGGGCAAGAACCTCCGCCCTTTGATGAAGGCGCTTGTTGGACCGAAAACGAACAGCGGTAAGTGGCTTGACCGGGGTTAGCAACTCCTCCAGCCCCACCCCAAGGCCATGTGCCAGGGCGTCAAGCGAACGAGCCCTCGGTTGCGCTTCCCCCTTCTCAATGCTTCGAATCGATGCCACCGACAGCCCTGATGCCTGTGACAACGAGAGCTGACTCAGGCCCTTTCCAGACCGCAGCCTGCGCAGATTATTGCCGATCACGTGCGCATCCATGGTTCCCCTCCGTTCTGCAAAACTAGCGATCTTAGCAAAGAATGTCAACTACGCTGGTTTTGGCTCGGCGGCGGCCGGAGGTCTCGGGGACAGGAGGTCTCGGGGACGGAGGTGACCTTGATGACGTCAGGAGTCCCTACCACTCGACTCGGCCTTGGGCCGGCTCCCATCGAAGGGCCTGCCTTCCCAGACGGTCCGATGAACGGACTTGGAATCTTAAGATTGGGGCGGCCCATTTTGTGTGCCACTTTCGGCCACAAGTGGCACACAAGCCTCCGTTGTGTGCCACTTGTGGCCGAATCTGTCACTCTACGGCGTCGAGGAGGGCTCGGAAGCCCAGCACGGCCGGTTGCCGACCCTGCTGCGTCCTCATCTCAACCAGGATCCCCTCTTGCGTAAGCAGATCCAGGATTCTGAAGGCAGAGCGGCGCGGTATCCCTGAAACCCGACAGAACTCCACGGGGGTCAGCACGGGCGCAGTGAACAGCGCATCCAGGGCCAATATGGTATGGGGCGACCGGGTCAGCCGGGCGACCTGCTCTTTGAGCCTGGTATACAGGGCCAGAATGTTCCTGGCCTTGTCGCTGTTGGTCAGGGCCTGCTGGGTCACCGCATTCAGAAAGAAGCGAATCCACCCGTCCCAGTCACCATTTGCAGAGATGCTCCGCAGGCCGAGATAGTATTCGTCCCTGTGGGCCTCCAGATATGAGCTGATGTAGAACACAGGGCTGGAAAGCAGCGCCCTTTCAAAAAGGAAGAGGGGCACCAGCATCCGGCCGACGCGGCCGTTGCCGTCAAGGAATGGATGAATCAGCTCAAACTGGGCATGCACCACGGCCAGTTGGACAATCCGGTCCTTCTCGTCGAAGTGGAAATACTTCTCCAGCCCGTTCAGCGCCTGCCCGAGCACCTCGGGGGCTGGCGGCACGAACGAGGCCTTCTCAATGCCAACCCCTGGCCGGCCAACGTAGTTCTGTTCTCTGCGAAACTCTCCCCGCCGTTTGTTCTGACCTCGGACGCTGTCCAGCAGGCAGGCGTGGATCTCCTTCAGCAGGTTGAGGCACAGGGGCCTGGTCTTGAGCGATTCCACGGCCATCTGCATGGCCCTGCGGTAGTTAACGATCTCCTGGATGTCCAGATACCTCTCGGCGTCAACCGACGGGGAAGCGTCAAACTCAAGGACTTCCTGCAGCGTCGCCTGGGTGCCCTCTATTCGAGATGACAGCACTGCTTCTTGAGTGGCCAGGGGCGACAGCAGTATCGCCGGGTTCACCATGCCCTGAAGGATGCCGTCGAAGCGCGCCACCGCAGCGTTTGCCGGTCCGATGAGGGGCACAAAGCCTGCCCAGTCCAGCGCTTCCAACGGAAGCGAGGAGGGATTGTAGGTTCTCGGTTGCATGTCTGGCTACTCCGCTGGTTGCGTCCAGCGCACGCAAAGCTACCGGATCCGCCAGCTCGTTTCAACCAATCCCGACACTTGCTTTGGCCTGGATCGGAGAAAGGGGGCGCAATCGTATACAGAAGCGTTGTAGGGTCCGGGCGGCCAGTATGTGGACAGAAGGTTTCCGGTTAGCCAAGACATAGGACAGTTCTCCCCCTGTCCCCCATCGGGGTGTGGTCGTCCAGATTGTGGGCGAGACGGTGCCCTTCTAATTCGGGATCAGTTGCCAGCGCTACTGGCACCGATGGCTTGGAGCGAACGCGGTTGCCTACCGGTTGAAGCAAGTTCGAAGGGACTCTGACCAAGCTCGTAATGTATGGGCATCGGGAGGCGGCGAAAGGAGGGTGGCGGCATTCTCTCGTACCAGTGTTACCAATGCGGCTGTGATCTTGCTTCCTGAGCCGGGATAGGAGTCGTTGAGGGCACTCTCCACCCTGCTGTCCGCAGTGGTCTCCGAATGTGTCTTGCCGAGGATGGCGAAGAGCCAGTTTTCTAGTCGTTTGTGCGGAGTACCGCTCCGCTCCCCGAAATCGCTCACGTTTCACTTCTGCGGCACCAGAGAACTCTCCTGGTCACCATCGGCGTAGCTAAGCCAGAGTTCCCCAAGAGCATAGACCTGTCGGCGCTTGTGGAACTCCTTGGTGTTGGCTATGGGGGTCAGGCGAGTGCCTGCGGATTCGGTCCTGGTGACGAGGGTTACCTCATCGTCGTGAAGTTCGTTGATGACCAGAGGGCTGTGTGTGGAGAGGAGAACTTGTGATGTCTTCGAGAGTTCCCTCAAAATCTTCATTATCTCGGCAATTCTGGAGGGGTGTAGTCCGTTCTCGGGTTCTTCGATGAGCACAACGCTGACTGGCTGGAGGTAAGGCAGCACGGCGATGCCAAGGAAGTAGAGCATGCCCTCACTCATAGTATCCGGTGGGACTATGCTTCCGTCGGAAAGCTCAACGGAAATCTGTTTCACACCAACACCGGAGACCTCAAGACGAAGGGATCGAACAGTTGGGAAGAGCTTAAGAAATCGGTCTTCAATATCGAGAAAATCCCTGGGATTTCGATTCATAACAGCATCAAGAATACCGGCGACACGAAATGTCTTCTGCGACTCAGACAAGAATGCTTCTGGCCTGTTGATTTGGGCCGGGAGACTCATCTCATATGGGTCCAGCTTTACGAAGCGCGATGAAACAACCTCTTTCCATACCGGTAGAGTGTGTACATTACCGTGGACTTGATCACCTGCCCCTGGCTTCTTGGGAAAGGAGGTCCCTGGTCCGCTTCGCACAAATGCCTTGCCAAGCTCCTCAGGCTTGTCGCCGGGTGTAATACCAAAGGACGTTTGGTCATCAATAGTGAATTCGCAGAGAGGCAGTTGGAGCAGCCTGCCACCGGTGTTGTCGGGGGTTGCCCTTTCGTGGAAGCCAAAGGCAAAATCAACGTAACTGATACTGGCATGAATGGCGTGCAAGATACTGCTCTTGCCCGAATCATTGGGCCCGATGAAGGCGTGGAGCCGAGTCAACTTCGATTCAACGTTCTTGATGCAGCGGAATCCAGCAAGCTTCATGCCTATCAGGTACTGGTCGCCCACGAGGCCCCTCCCTAAGAAATGCTGCTCAAGGATCGGTCACGGGCTCGCTGATGTCAAGAACTGCTATGCGCTCCTCACAAGCCGCCTGTGGGACTGCGAGTCTTCACTCAAGCCCTCAGTAGCAGTAGCTCAGGGATCGATGCGGCAAATGGTGGGATGCCCCAATGGCTCTCCCAAATGTCGGGGTTCAGTAATGTGCTACGTCCCCACCCGGCATCCCCACCCGGCATCCCTTTTCCGACGGTTTGGGAACCGTTGCCGAAACCGGTGGAGTGATTCTGGCGAGTCTGGAGGATCTGCTCTATCCCTGCTAAACGGCATTGACGTTCCCGATAAGCCGTGCTAATCGGGAACAGGGAGGGCGTTCAGCATGGATTCACACCTTCGAGAGATTCTGGCAGCGGACAACCGGTGGCTGGTAGGCGAACCCATTGAGCAGTGGTTCCAGCGCTTCCTGCCGCCAAACTTCATCAAACGACGAGTCAGACTTGAACCTGACAGGCGCTTCCAGATCATTGTGGGCCCCAGGCAGACCGGGAAGTCGACCCTCGTTTGGAATACGCTGAAGGACCTGGGGGCCCCAGCGTTGTTTCTGAACTGCGAAGAGCCGACAATTCGCCAGTGGCTGACCTCTGCAGCTCTGTTTTCCAGGGACCTCGAGTCCAACTTCTCTCAGGCACAGTACGTCTTTATCGAAGAGGTCCAGCGCCTGCCCGAGGCTGGTCTGTTTCTAAAGGGGGTCTTCGACAGACATCCACGCCAGCAGTTCTTCGTCACCGGCAGTTCCTCCTTCGACCTTGAGGCCGTCACCCGGGAGAGCATGGCCGGGCGAGCCATAAGAAACCTGCTGCTGCCGTTCTCCATAAGCGAACTGGGACAAGAGTTCGCCGGCCTGCCAACCTTGGGTAGAGAGTACAAGATGGCCGAGACCACGCTCTCGGCGGCCCTGCTGGGTGGGTATCCCACCGTCAGACAGGAGGAGAACCCGCAACGTGAGTTGGCACGTTTGGTGGAAGCATTCGTCTTGAGGGATGCTTCGGACCGGTTCCGAATCCAGCACGTTGATGCGTTTGGCAAAGTGCTGCGCCTTGCGGCGGGTCAGGTGGGCTCGCTGGTCAACTACAGCGAATGGGCTTCCGTGACGGGAGTCAGCCGAGGGACCGTTCGGGACTACATGCGAATCCTGGAGGATAGCCATGTCATCCGACGGCTGGAACCTTTCGTGGGAGGCAAGCGAGCCGAAATCAGTGGGACCCCAAAGCTGTTCTTCATAGACAATGGCTTCCGCAACCTGCTGGCAGGCGGCCTGGTGGCCTTTGATCAACGGGCCGACAAGGGGGCTGTTCTCGAGAATCTGGTATTCAGCGAGTTGGCAAAGGCAGTTCATCCCATCCTGGACACCATCCGTTTCTGGCGAAGCAAGTCGGGGGCCGAGGTGGACTTCGTGGTAGAACACCAGGGCCGTTTCCTTCCCATCGAGGTCAAGGCCACCAAGGGGCCTCTGGTGCCGTCCAGGAGCATGCACAGCTTCATCCAGGCGTACGGGCCCGCCCGATTTCTTGTGGCAACACTTGGCGACCAAGAGGAGACCACAGTGGGCAACACCCTCATTCGCCAATTGCCCATCCATGGCCTTGAAGCCGAACTGGCCGCATGGATGGCCCAAGTCGAGTAGCCCAGAGATAGTTTCGGGGACGGAGCCCCTCGGACTGAGTTGAAACGTCAAAATACCTTGCAAATTCGTCACAGCATATTTAGATTGCAAGGCAAATGCCCTCTCTGGAGGTTTCATGGAGTATGTCACCCGGTACCTGGAGCAGCGGATCAGGCTATTGGAGTCGCACTTCAAGGTGGTTCTGGTGCAGGGCGCCAGGCAGGTGGGCAAGAGTACCATGCTCTCGCACATGCATCCGGAGCTGCGAACCATCGTCTTCGACCCGATTTTGGACCGCTTTGGGGCCAGGAGCGATCCAGACCTGTTCCTGGACAGCTTTCCAGGGCCGCTGATTCTGGATGAGGTGCAGTACGCCCCTGAACTCTTGTCGGCCATCAAGCGTCGAGTGGATCAGAGCCCTCGTTTTGGTCAGTATCTGCTCACTGGTTCCCAGAACCTGGGGGTTCTCGACCGCATCTCCGAGACCCTGGCCGGGAGGGTGGCTATTGTTGAGTTGGAGGGATTCGCACCTGGCGAGTTGAGGCCCAGGCCACACTCCTGGTTGGAGGCATGGCTGAACGGCGAGAGGAGGCCCCCAGCATGGCTGCAAGGGCACAAGTCAGAGCGGAATCTGGTTTCCACATTGTGGCGTGGCTCGTTGCCAGGTGTCCAGGAGATGCCTGACCGATTGGTGCCGAACTTCTGGTCGTCCTATCTGCAGACGTACGTTGAGCGTGATGTGAGAAGCGATGCCCAGCCACAAAGCCTTGAGCCGTTCGGCCGATTCGTGGGTGTTTCAGCGGGCCTGACGGCACAAGAGATCAATGACAGCCAACTTGGCCGAGAGGTTGGTGTTGCGCCAGGTACGGCTCAGCGCTGGCGTGGCATGCTGAGGCGGGGGTTCCAGTGGTATGAGTTGCCACCATGCGGATTCAATGCCGTGAAGCGGGTCTCGGGCAAGCGCAAGGGCCATATGGCAGAGGCCGCACTGGCATGCCATCTCCAGAGGATCAACTCCCCCGAGGCCCTGGCCGTCAGCCCCTTGCTTGGCCCCATTTTCGAGTCCTGGGTTGTTGGCACCGTGAGAAAAGGGTCTAGCCTTTTGGCAGGGCAACCAGGGTTCTCTCACTGGAGGTCCAACGGAGGTGCAGAGGTGGATCTGGTTTTGGAATGGAACGGTCAATGGTTTCCGCTGGAGGTCAAGTGCAAGAGCACGTTGTCGGGCCACGACCTAAAGGGCATCCAGGCCTTCCGAGCTACATACCCGGACCGGGTCTCAAGTGTGGCGGTCGTTGTATACGCAGGAGAACTGGTGTACCAGGCGGCCCCAGACATCTGGGCTCTACCATGGCACGCCCTGTAGCATCGGCTGCTCCCTGTAGCATCGGCTGCTCCTCCCTCCCCCAAACGTGAAGGAGACAAAGCCAGGGGACGGCTTCGGGGACGGAGGAGTGCCCAGCGAAAGCCTATCCCTTCAAGTTACAGTAGCCCGAGGGTCGAGGCTCTGGACCGCAGGATGGCCAGGTAGCCCTCCCGCCTGTCATTGCTCAGGAACGACTTTCCAACAAGAGCAATCATCGACGGCAGTGCGGCCTTCAGTTGGGCCAGCGTCGCTTCCATGGTCTTGGGCTGTAGTCTCAGCCGTTCAACGGCCCAGTAGTCTATCCAATCAGAACGGGTCAGGCGTCGTCGCTTGCCACGTAGGGGGAGAGCAACCTCTTCGCAATCGCCGGGGAGAACCAGGGTCGTATTCAGCAAGTCGTAGGCAGGAGATAGCCCCACTATACCGTTCCGCGTCAGCAGCGAGAAGTTCTTGAGATGCATGTCCTCATTTCCGGTCAGGTAGCAGAACAGGGAGCGCAAAAAGAGTTCCCTGCGTTGTACAACAGGGAAGGTACATCGGGCATCTATAGTCTTGGCCAGACTCTCCATGGATGAGCCGTACTTGGTCTCCCTGTTGCGTTCCATGAGCTGTGCGAAATCCTCCACGGCAAGCCGCTGGGACCTACCTTTCCGGTCAAATCGGGAAATGAAGTAGGTCATGCTGCCATCACTGCACCAAAGCAAGCCGTGAAGCGGTACCTCTATGCCTGCCAACGAGGCAAGACGCATGGTCAGGTCTTCGTTCTCGGGAAGCGATGGGTAGGCGGGGTGTTGGGGTTTCAGGATGTATCGACCGCCTGAGTCCACAAGTCGAAAGCAGCGTTCGGCCGGAACCAGAACGGCACTAAGCTTGGGCTGGACCCCCTGGATCGAGAGCTTGCCCGCTCGGGCAGCGGCCTCACGAAGCTGATCCGGTGCAGAGTAGGGCAGGATCTGCAACTCTTGCAGCGCCGGGGAGAGCCTCCGCAGCCCCGTGTAAGAGTACAAACCGTCACACTGCTGATAGGTTAGCGGGCAGCGGTTCATTCGTCGGCCTCCACAGTGACCGCACCCACCATATCAGCGCCAACCGCCAACAACTGGCCGAACATGTCGTCACGGTCCAGCTTCCTGAGTCGAAGCAAAGCCTCCAGTTGGTATCCCTCGGGAAGCAGACCATCAAAGAAGGGAGGGAACCCCGAGAATTCGTATCGCCGGACCTCCCTCCCCATGGTCAGCGAAACCGGAGGGCCATCATAGCCCTCCTGGTACTCGAACAGGTAACTCCTGCCTTTCTCTACCTCGCTGAGAACACCCGCCAGGCGGTTGTGGACAAAGACCCTGGCCCTACGCATGGTCTTCTCCCTCGCCGACATCACCGCCCTGTGAGGAGCGGAAGGCTTCAAAGGCAGGCATTAGTGGGCTGACCCACTGCGCTCGAATGTTCAGGGTATCAAGCACCTTGGCCAAGGTGTTCAGCCGGACCGTCGCTTTGCCATTCTCGATTTCGAATATGAGCGTCTTGCCCACACCTGCCAAATCGGCCAGCGCCACACGACTCAACCTCGCCTTCTTTCGGTGGAACCGCACCATGGCCCCAATGTGCTGGGCGTCAAGCATTGCAGCCTCCTCATCGAGATGGTCATTACTGCTGCCATCGCGGCAAATATGGGCTGTCGTTCGGGGGGTGTCAACGACAAACCGGCTGAATACGCCTCGTACGCGGTAAAAAGTGCCACCGTATGCTGCCATGATGCCGCCCGGCTGCGTCGAAACGGAGCGAATTGCCGCTAAGGCGTCTTCTGCGACAGCTACTTCTGTGCGCCTTCGGCGACGGGCAGTCGCGGGCGAGCGTCTGGCAATCAAGGTGAGCTACTTCTGTGCGCCTTCGGAGACGGGTCTTCTGGGACGGAGCGGGGCCGCTTCGGGGACGGAGGACCGCTTCCGGAACGCAAAGGTAGCGACATGGTTTCGGGGACGGATGACTGTTCCGTTGCCGAAACCGATGGAGTGATTCTGCTGGGTTTGGAGGATCTGCTCTATCCCTGCTCAACGGCATCGACGTTGCCGATAGGCCGTGCTCATCGGGAATAGGGAGAGCGTTCGGCATCGATTCACACCTTCGCATCTGGTGGAAGAGTTTTGGGGACGGAGGTGAACTCGATGACGTCAAGAGTCCCTACTCAGGCAGGCTCCGTCCCCAACCCGGCGCCCTTCTCCGGATAGGCCTTGATTGGGCCTGGGATGTGGACTACTATAGCTATAAACATGGGGGGGTGAAGTCCACATGAAGACCGTGCAGATGACGCTGGAGGAGGAACTCGTCCGGCTGGTGGACGAAGAAGTCAAGCGCCAGGGCACCAACCGTTCTGCCTTTGTTCGGCAGGCGCTGCGCCGCGAGTTGAAGCGGGCCAGAGAACTCGAGTTGGAATCCAGGCAGAGGGCCGGATACGGCAAGAGCCCCGTGGCGGTTGGGGAATTCGACGGCTGGGAGGAGGAGCAGTCATGGGGCAAACAGTGAGACGAGGCGAAGTCCGATGGTATCGCTTCTCAGAGCCCGACAAGAAGCGTCCGGTATTGGTGCTGACCAGGGATTCCGCCTTGGCGTTCCTGGGTGAAGCAACCGTAGCCCCCATAACCAGAACCATTAGAGAAATCCCTACGGAGGTGGTGCTGACTCCTGACGACGGCGTGGAGGTGGCCTGTGCGGTCAACCTTGACCACCTACAGACAGTTCCCAAAGCCCGACTGGGGAAGACAATAGCCGTGCTTTCGGCGGGAAGGATGCTGGAAGTGCAGGATGCGCTATTGTTTGCTTTGGGCTTCGAGCCCTGAGCACGGCTCCGTCCCCAACTTGCGTTGTGGCGTGTGAAGCCCCTCGACGTCAGCAATTGTGGGAGAGAGACTCACGATGCTGAGGCTTGTAGCCGGACCAACTCTTCGGGCAGGGCATGCAGTGGAACCCAACGCAAGGTCGTGGAGTTCATGGTCTCTTCGGCTCGGAGGGAGTCGTTCAGCACCCAGAATTCGGCCGGCGAGTATGCCTCTATGAAGCTCCTGCTGGAGCGGCTTAGAGCCTTTCTGGCCATGGCCGATGCCTTCACCTCAATACCGATGAGGGTGTTGGGCAACTCCACCACGAAGTCGACCTCGGCCCCGGAGAGCGAGCGCCAGTATCTTACTGGGGACGGCCATGGGAAACTCTTGAGCAATTCGGAGAAGACCCAATTCTCTACCACGGCACCGTAGTCCGGCGATTCCAGGGGCTCAATGGTGAGTCGGTTCAGAAGGGCGTTTCTCAGCCCGTTGTCCACGAAGAACGCCTTGCTGGCGGAGGTCACTTCACGACGGCGTCCACCGCTAAATGGTGGCACCATATAGAGAACATGCATGTCTTGCATTATGGAAAAGTATTTTTGAACGGTAGTAGCTGAAATACCACATAAAGATGAGTACTCAGAGCTGTTTACTATGTTGCCGACTTGCCCC